>Ga0315270_10000141_pt1 | contig 41003 bp, 37 predicted proteins | sample C1_bottom_MG_FD_204932 | JGI IMG/M metagenome (GOLD analysis project Ga0315270, IMG submission 204932) | Sediment microbial communities from Yellowstone Lake, YNP, Wyoming, USA - C1_bottom | ecosystem: Environmental > Aquatic > Freshwater > Lake > Sediment | place: USA: Wyoming | collected... | reverse complement strand
ATACCGCCTTGTGTCTGGAGAAAAAGGATTTGCGCACCATGGAGCGTCTTGCGCGCTCACAGAACAGGTTGATGCAGCAGCCCGTACTTGAGCGACGCGCCCCGGATTCCCCGCTGCGCATCAAATCATAGCGGCGCTGTCGTTGCGGCCTTCCAGATAGGCCAACAGCTCGTAGCGCGCGGTTTCGTAAGCGTTCACGATATCGTGCATCAGCGCGGTCGCCTGAATGCGTATCTCGTCGTGAGTCAGTCGTCCGACCCCGGCGGCGAGCTGATGTAAAGCCTCAGCCCCGACGCTGCCGGCGCTTCCTTTCAGGGCGTGCGCAATGTCCTTGAACTCGCTGTAGCGTTGTTCCAGCAGGGTCTGCTGCATCTTGCCGAGCAATGCCTCGGTATCCTCCAGAAAGCCATGTATCAGCCGCGCGATAAAGTCCGAGTGCTTGCCGAGAGATTCGAGGCTGGCCAGTGTGACGGCGTTCAGTGACCGACCTGATTGGGAAGTTGCTGGTTGCGCCTGGTTGCCGGAAGCCGCACGCGCGGCAGTTTTTGGCACGAGCGTGGCAATCTGCGCCAGCAGCACCTTCGGGTCGATTGGCTTGGTGAGAAAGGCGCTGGCGCCAGCCTCCCGACATTCATTTTTGGCATCCGTGGTTGCATTCGCCGTCAGCATCATAAAGGGCAGGGTGGATTGCGGGTGCGCAAAGCGGAAGTTCTTGATCGCCTCCAGGCCGCCCATGACCGGCATTTGCATATCGAGAATGGCAAGATCAAAGGTTTCCTGCCCGAGCGCATCGAGCGCCTGCTCCCCGCTGTTCACCAGCAGCGGCTGATGACCAACGCTTTCCAGGATCTTGCGAATGACTTTCTGGTTGGTAGGGTTGTCTTCGGCGACCAGAATCCGCAGTCCGGGCGCACGGCTTGTCTCGGCACCCCGGAAGCGGTCAGCCAGGCGCACCACATCCTGGGTTTCCAGTTGCGTGGCGCCGGCGGCATGCAGGGCATTGAACAACAGCCGCTTCTCAACGGGGGCTTGCAGCACGCAGGCATAGCCTGCTTTCAAGTAACGATCGGCGTCCATGTCGTCCTGAACGGAGTGCAGCAGCACCAGTGACAGCTGTTTCAGCGAAGGCTCGGCGCGCACCGCAGCAGCGAACTGGATAGGGTAAACATCCAGATGTGGCTGATCCACCAGCACCGTGTGATACGGCCGATTGCGTTGTGCCGCGTTCACGAGTGAAGCAAACGCCATTGCGGCGTTGGCGACCGTGGTGTTTTCCACCTCCCAGGACTTGAGGTTTTCGAGTAACGGCGCGCACTGGCTGGCATCTGTGGACACGAGCAAGACGCGGCTCGCTGCCAGGGTCTGGCGGGAGAACGTGCTTTGATCCGGCAATGGTTGTTTTTCGAGATCCAGCTCAAACCAGAAGGAGGCGCCGGCGCCGGGCGCGCTGCGCACGCCTATTTTTCCTCCCATGAGTTCAACCAGCTGGCGCGCAATGGTCGTGCCCAGCCCGGTTCCACCAAAGCGCCGGGTGGTGGATTCATCCGCCTGGGTAAAGCTTTCGAAGATGCGTTCCTGAGCCTGTGGTGTGATACCGATGCCGGTGTCGGTTACTTTGAAGTGCAGGCGCGTGTTGGCAATTCCTTCCTCCAGCAGGTGCACACGCACCTCGATGCTGCCTTTTTCCGTAAACTTGATGGCGTTCCCGATCAGGTTGATCAGCACCTGACGCAAATGCAGCGGATCGCCACGCAGCAGAAACGGAGTTTCCGGCGCAATATGCACCATGAACTCCAGGCCTTTGGCGTTAGCCTGGGGCGCCAACATCGCCGCGGTGGAGTTGATCAGTGCGTGCAAGTCCAGGTCAGCTGTCTCCAGGACCAGCTTTCCGGCCTCGATCTTGGAAATATCCAGGATGTTTTCAATCAGCGACAAGAGAGTGCGCGCCGAGGCCTGGATGGTCTGGGCGCTGTCTTTTTGTTCCGCATTGAGCGGTGTTTCCATGAGCAGATGGCTCATACCGATCACGCCATTCAGCGGGGTGCGGATTTCGTGGCTCATGTTGGCCAGGAACTGGCTCTTCGCCCGGTTCGCTTCTTCTGCATGTTTCAAGGCGGAGTTCAACCGACGTATTAGGGTGGATACATATAACGGCAGCACCATGAGACCGATCAGGAGGCCGATGCCCAAGGTGCGGTGTTCGGACCAGTAGTCGCTTGTATAGAGAACGAACGCAAACCCAAACACGCTCAGCAGTGCAGAGATGCCCAAGTATTTATCGCCATAGCGGAAGCCGTTGCCGAAAGCGACCCATAGATACACGACTACTAACGGGCTACCGATGGCGCCCATCGAATATAAAATATAGGTTGCAAAACCAATATCGATCACTGTGCCCGTGATACGTCGTACAACGGAGACGCCGGGGCTGATAATGATGCAGAGTAGAATTGTCAGAGATAATGGGATGAAGATTGTGCTGGTGAGTAAAAGGCTCCATTCATTCGCTTGAAGACCGTCTTGGGAAAGTGCGAGATACAAATAGAGAAAAAGGCCGAAACCCATTCCAACACGGATGGCAGCTTGTTCATGCTCGCTATCCAGACGTTTTTTCAAACGCTCCCGGATGGAATTCCAGAATGCCACTAGCGGGTGAGTTGCTGCATGGTGTGTTGTCATGTCGGTTACCCGTTGCGAACTGATGGCAGATCCTGCAACTGCTGGCGAACCTGTAGAACCTTGTCGAACTGGGCCAGGAATGCCTGGACGCAGACCGGGTCGAAATGCCGGCCCTGCTCGGTCTGCAAATACTGGAGCGCATCCTGGACGGACCAGGCATGTTTGTAAGGACGCTCCGAAGTCAGCGCATCAAATACATCGGCAACGGCCACGATGCGTGCCGGCAGAGGGATGGCTATATCCGCCAAGCCATCGGGGTAGCCGCTGCCGTCGAATTTCTCGTGATGACCACGCGCGATCACGGCGCCCATCTGCAGATACTTAGAAGGGCTGTCCTTGAGAATCTCGTAGCCGATGCGTGCATGGGTGCGCATGATGACGAGTTCCTCGGGATCGAGCTTCCCGGCTTTCAGCAGGATGTGGTCCGGCGTGCCGATCTTGCCGATGTCGTGCATGGGTGCCGCCGTCTCGATGACGTGGCACTCTTCCTCGGACAGGCCCAGGCGTTCGGCGATCAGGAACGAGTATCGCGCCATGCGCAAGACATGGCAGCCGGTCTCTTCATCGCGGTATTCCCCGGCCTTCGCCAGACGCAGCAGGGTTTCGCGTTCGCGCGTGACGATTTCCTGTGTTGCCTCGCTGACCTTTTCTTCCAGCCAGCGCGCGCGGTCCTTGATGATCACCTGCTGCTGGCGCAAGGTGAGCAGGTTGCGACAGCGCGCCCGGCATTCGGTATGGTCGACGGGTTTGGTCAGAAAGTCGGTGGCGCCGGCGTCCAGCGCCTGATAACGGATTTCCCGGTCTTCCATGCTGGTTACTATCACCAGCGGTACATCCGGATAGAGGTCGCGGAAACGGCGCGTGTACTCCACCCCGTTCATCTGCGGCATCATGTAATCCGTCAGCACCAGGTCGGGCGGATTGGAGTGCACCCAGGCGAGCGCAGCCAGCGGATCGGCGAAGCTCTCGGTCTCGATCCGCTCGCCAAGAGACACCACCAGCTCCTCCAGGATCTGTCGGCTGGTGGATTGGTCGTCGATGATCAGAATGCGGGTCATCGTTGTTCCGGTTATTCCCTGAACGGAAGAGCCCGTCGATACAGACTGTATCGGCGGATCGTCCGATCCTTGACTCCATGTTGATGCGGAAACCGGTAACCGTCGGTCAGCTCAGCCGGTGCTCCGGTTTGTTGTTATCGTCTGTTAATCGGCCCTAAGTACCAATTACGGAGACCGGACTGAAAAGTATAGTCAAACAATTGGACGACAACGGGTAGATAAAAATGCAAGAAGCATGCCAGTAATGGCGGATCTATGGGGTTATGCAGTGACTATGAAACGCAGTGCCCGCCGGCAAGCCCCATCGAGAGCAGGATAGGCGCGAGGTCGAGAGTGGGGGGGGTGCGTCAGGGGACGCTGTCCGGGCCGGCATCAGGCAGCACCGGCTTGCCGAAGTGGTAACCCTGCCCCCAGTCGATGCCGATATCGCGGACGATGTCCGCAATCTGCTCATTTTCGATGTATTCCGCGAGCGTGATCAGACCGAGATCGGCAGCGGCCCGCTGTATCCCCTGCACAATCGTGCGCACGCGCGGTTCGGCCACGCGCCGGATCAGGCTGCCTTCGATCTTGAGGAAGGAAAAGGGCAGGTCGGCGAGATACTTGAAGGACGAATAGCCGCTGCCGAAATCGTCCAGCGCCAGGCGAATGCCGAAATCGAGAAACGGTTTGAGCATGTTGTGCGCGGCCTGCAGGTCCTCGACCAGCTCGCGTTCGGTGACTTCGATCACAATCGGATTCAGCGCTCCAATTCGGTTTGCGCAGGCCGCACAGCTTTTGGATGCTTCAGCGAGCAGTTCCGCCACGATATCCGGGTGACGCAGCAGGTTGCCGGAGATGTTCACAAAGTGCGTGCGCGCCTGGCCGCGCTGCAGTGTGGCCACACAGTACGCAAAGGTGCGCAGCAGGATGCTGCGGTCGATCAGATGGCTGAGCTGCAGCTCGCGCGCCTCTTCAATAAAGGCGCTGGCGGGGATAACGCTGCGGTTGGGACTGACGATGCGCGCCAGCGCCTCCTCCGCCACAATCGCTCCGGACTTGAGTTCCACGATCGGCTGAAAGGCAGGCAGCACCCGACCTTCGTACAGTGCCTGGCTCAGCATGCGTCCGACGCCGAACAGCTGCGGGCGCAGCTTGCTGGCCGGAACTACGCGGTTACGTCCGCCGGCCTTGGCTTGATGCAGCGCCGCGCCCAGCCCCGCCAGCAGCCGGCTGCTGTTGCTGCCATCCTCCGGGTAGCAGGCGGTGCCGAAGCTGGCCGTCGCATGCAGATTCACGTCGGCATGGTGCACGGCCGCTGTCTCAATGGCGCGGCGCAGGTGTTCGGCAAATTCCTCGGTTGTGTTCTTGTCGGTATTGGGCAGCAGGCAGAGAAATTCCTGGCCGCCCCAGCGGCCGACATGGTCCGTGTTGCGCAGCGTCTTGCGTGCCAGGTTGGCGAGCGATATCAGGAGCGCGTCACCATGCTCGACGCCGTATCCGTAATTGACGACCTTGAAGCGGTCGATGTCGAAGAAAATAAGGCCAAAGGGGCGGCGGTCGCCCGCGCTGGGCTCAAGTTCCTTCTCCAGCAGGGTCCGGAAGGCACTGCGATCCAGCAGCCCGGTCAATGGATCACATGAATCGTCTTCGGTCGAATTCGTATTATCCATGCACTGGGCTGAAGATCGTTTATTTATTTCTATAAACCCGGAGCCGTGGCGCCCCACCCCGGAAGCGAGGTTGGCGTACTGGCAAATGGCCGAGATGATTTAACCAGCTTAGCCGAAACCCGGCAGAATGTTTTTGGCAAACTTGACATGGGTATGCGCAATATCTCGAATCCCTAATGTATTTTCTTGGCTACCAGATCGGCCGCCAGCAGAGCGGCGCCAAAGGCGGACAGCTCGGAGCGGGCCGGCTTGATGGACACGCCGAGAATGCGCTCGCGAATCTTGGTCCAGGCCGGGTTTTGCGCGCCGCCGCCCGTGGTGCGGATCTCGCTCACCTTGGGAGAGCCGAGTTTGTGTAATAACTCGTAGCCGTGGGTCTCGATGCCGGCGATCCCTTCCAGCATGCCCTGGAAGAAGGTGATGCTGTCCCCCGGCAACGGTTCGAGAATCGGCTGCATGCCCGGGTCGTTGATCGGGAAGCGTTCGCCGATACCGGGCAGTGGATAGTATTCGAGGCCGGTGAGATGCCCCGGGTCGAGCTGCGGCGTCATTTCGCGCATCTGCTCGATCTTGAAATACTGCAACAGTACCGCACCGCCGCTGTTCGAGGCGCCGCCCACCAACCAGCGGTTCAGCAGCCGGTGGCTGTACACGCCATGCTCGGCCGAGAACACCGGTTTATCGGACAGCAGTTTCAGTACCAGGGTCGATCCGAGCGCGGTCACGCCGTGTCCGGGCTTGGTGGCGCCGGCGGCTAGAAACGACGCCACGCCATCGGTAGTGCCGGCCAGCACGCGCGTGTCCGGCCGCAGGCCCAGGGTTTTCGCCATGTCCGCACTCACGTTGCCGAGCTCGTCGCCCGGCCTGTGCACTTCGGGCAGCAGGCCCTGGTTGATTCCCAGTGAGCCCATCCAATCCGGCCAGCGCAAGGCCTCGGCGTCGTAACCGAGCTTCAGGCAGTTGTTGTAGTCGCTGTGGCCGAAGCGGCCGGTCAGCATGCCGGCGATCCAGTCGGCCTGATGCAAGGCGTGGGCAGCCTTGCGGTCCAGGCCCTTGTTCTTGAGCCACAGCAGCTTGGCCAGGCTGGAGCTCGCGCCATGCGCGCCGGATTTCGGGCTGGCGAGGCTGAGCAACTGCTCGGCCTCCGCCACGGCACGCGCGTCGTTGTACATGAGCGCCGGCGTTACCGGGGCGCCCTTGGCGTCGGTCAGCAGCAGGGTGCCGGAGGTGCCGTCCACGGCCAAGGCAGCGACCCGGTCCGGGTCGACTTCTTTGAAAAGCTGGCTAAGGCTGGCGCTTACCGCCTTCCACCACAACAATGGATCCTGGGTGATCTGGTTTTCGCTTTTCACCGGCAGCGGAATGGGCGCGCCCGCCTGGGCGAGCAGCTCACCTTTTTCGTCGACCGCCACAACCCGACAGCTCGAGGTGCCAAGGTCGATACCCACATACACCGGCTTGCGCGCTGTCGCTGCCGGCGTGACGGGTGGCTTGGGTGCAGGAGTAGCGGGCGGTTTGGCGGACGGCGGGGTCGCGACGCGCTGTGCCGGTGCGCGCACTTCGGGTACGGACACACCCTCATCCACGCTGCCATCCGCGCGACGCGTGCGCGACAGCATGCGGAAACGACTGCTGGTCGAGCCATTGTCCACCCGGTTGCGGCCCGGTGTTGGCATGCTGGTCGTCACGGGCGCTTCGTGGCCGGCGAGCTCGGCATATTGGGTTTCCAGCGCGTCGGTGCGCGGCGCCGGGGGCGGGCTGGCAAAGCCCGGTTTGCGATGCTCGGACGTGACCGTGGTGAAAACCCCGCCACGCACGTAGAACTCCGCGCGCAGGCGCATGTAGCGCGGCGCCGTGGCCGCCACCAGGTCACTCAGAATCTGGTTGGTGACGGCCTCGTGAAAGGCGCCTTCGTTGCGGTACGCCCAGATATAGAGCTTCAGCGACTTGAGCTCGACGCATTGGCGGTCGGGAATGTAGTCCAGGTACAGGGTGGCGAAGTCCGGCTGTCCGGTCTTGGGGCACAGACAGGTGAACTCCGGCATGGTGATCTCGATGGTATAATCGCGTTCCGGATTCGGATTCTCAAAAGTCTCCAGTTGCTTGGAGGGTTGGGTAGGCATCATGGGGTTCCGTGTGTTAGCGTTGCGGCTGCCGATTCCGTAATAATTTCAAAGTGTAACCCACCAAGAGTGTAATCCAAACGTAATGCGCATCAAGAAGATCAAGCTCGCCGGTTTCAAATCGTTCGTCGACCCCATCACTATCCCCGTTGAAGCCAACCTGATCGGCATTGTTGGCCCGAACGGTTGCGGCAAGTCGAACATCATCGACGCGGTGCGCTGGGTGATGGGCGAGAGTTCCGCCAAGCATTTGCGCGGCGATTCCATGGCGGACGTGATTTTCAGCGGCTCGACCTCACGCAATCCGGTGGGCAAGGCGTCGGTCGAACTGATCTTCGATAACAGCGACGGTACAGCCCCGGGGCAGTTCGCGGCGTTCGCGGAAGTTTCCATCCGGCGTGAAGCCGGGCGCGACGGCCAGTCGGATTACTTTCTGAATAAAACCAAGTGCCGGCGCAAGGACATCATCGATCTGTTTCTCGGCACCGGTGCCGGTCCGCATGCCTACTCGATCATCGAGCAGGGCATGGTGACGCGCATCATCGAGTCCAAGCCGGAGGATCTGCGCGGCCTGTTCGAAGAAGCCGCGGGCGTGTCCCGTTACAAGGAACGCCGGCGCGAGACCGAGAACCGCATCAAGCACACGCGCGAAAACCTGTCACGCGTCGAGGACATCCGCAAGGAACTTGAGACCCAGCTTAATCGCCTGCAGCGCCAGTCGCGCGCGGCGCAACGTTATAAGGAGTTGAAGCAGGAGGAGCGCACAGTACGCGCCCAGCTGCTCAGTCTGCGCTGGCGCAGCCTGGACGAGGAAGTGCGCGGCCACGACAGCGCCGTCAGCGCCAAGGAAACCGAACTCGAAGGCATTATCGCCGAGCTGCGCGCCATCGAGGCCGAGATCGAGCGCCTGCGTGTCGCCCAGACCGAGGCGAACGACAAGTTCAACGGCGTGCAGGGCGAGTTCTACGCGGCCGGCGCCGAGGTGAACAATATCGAGCAGGCCATCGCGCACGCGCGCGACACGCGCGAGCAGCACCAGCGCGAGCAGGAGCAGGTGAACCGCTCGTGGGAAGAGGCCAGCCACCACCTGCGCGCCGACCAGACGCGCCTGACCGAATTGCGCGCGAAAATCGAACACAGTGCGCCGCTCCTGAGCGAGCGCCAGACGCAGCGCGACCAGACCGGCGCGGCCCTGCGTGCCGCCGAACAGGCGATGCAGGAGTGGCAGAGTTCGTGGGATACCTTCGGCAGCGAGTCGGCCGAACCGGCGCGCGTGCGCGACGTGGAAGGCGCGCGCATCAAGAGCCTGGAGGGCCACATCGCGCACCTGCAGGAGCGCCAGGGCCGGCTCAGCACGGAGCTGCGCGCGCTCGCCGAATCTTTGGCCGCGCTCGACATCGAGGCACGGCGGCGCGAAGGCGCGGAGCACGACGCCGCGTTCGTGACGCGCGAGCAGGAACTCGAAAACATCGAAGCGCGCATCCGCGACGGCCGCACCGGCCTGGACGCGATGAACACACGCATCGAGGAACAGCGCGGCCGCAAGCAGAAGAGCGAGGCGCGCCTCGCCGGCCTGCGCGAGCTGCAATCGGCCGCTTTCGGCACGCACGATGCGACACTCAATCAGTGGCTGGCGCAGCGTCAGCTCAGCCAGGCGCCGCGTCTGGCCGGCATGGTGGCCGCGGAGTCCGGCTGGGAAAAAGCCGTGGAGCGCGTGCTCGACTCCGATCTCGCCGCCGTGTGTGTGGACAAGCTCGATGCCTATGTCGGTGAAATCGAAAATCTGCGCAAGGCCGATCTGACGCTGTTCGAAACCGGCACCACGGCAGCGGTCGCCACGAACGGCCGCTGGCCAACGTTGGCGAGCAAGCTGCGCGCCGGTGCCGACCTGGCGCCGCTCGTGGATGGCATCTATGTCGCCGAATCGCTGGCCGATGCCATGGCGATGCGCAAGCAGCTTGCGCCGCACGAATCGGTGGTGACACGCGCCGGTGCCTGGGTTGGGCGCAACTGGATCGCGGTGACTGACCGCGAGAGCGAGCGTGCCGGCGTGCTGGGACGTGAACGCGAGATCGAACACCTGACGCGTGAGGTGGCGGAGCTGGATGGCCAGCTGCGTACTGCCCAGACCCAGTTCAGCGAAACCCAGCAGCTGATCGCGGCGCTCGAGAATGAGCGCGACGAACGCCGCCGTGTGCTCAACGAACTCAATCGCGAGCGCGCTGCATTTCATGCGCGTCTCGGGCATGAAGAGGCGCGTCTCGGTCAGCAGCAGGCACGGCGCGGCCAGATCGAACAGGAATTGGCCGACATCAATGCGCGCCTCACCCAGGCGCAGGGCGAGATCGAAGGTGCCACGATGCTGCTGCGTTCCGCCGAGGGCCAGGTGGGCACGCTCAACGAGCGGCGCGCGCAGCTGCTCGGTCGGCGCGACAGCCTGCGCACGGCGCTGGATGCAACGCGCAGCGCGGCCAGCAGCGCCAGCGAAGGCCTGCATCAGCTGGAAATCGAACACGAAACCCTGCGCACCTCGCTGGGTTCGACCGAGCAGGGCATTGCCCGTCTCGAAGGCCAGCTCAAGCATCTCAGCGACCGGCGTGCCGAACTGGCGGCGCTGCTGGCGGATGACGCGCAACCGGAAGTGCAGCTCAAGAGCCAGCTGGACACATCACTCTCGCGCCGCATCGAGATCGAAGGCCGCATGAGCAGCGCGCGCCAAGCGGTCACCGAGTTCGACACCACGCTGCGCGATCAGGAGCAGGCGCGCCACGCCAAGGACCAGCAGATCGAGAAGGCACGCGAGGCCCTGGAACACTCACGCATCGCCCGCCAGGAACTTTCCGTGCGGCGCGATACGCTCGCCGAACAGGTGCGCGAGGCCGGCAGCGAGCCGGCCCAGGTGCTGGCCGAAACCCCGGCCGAAGCCACGGAAGAATCCTGGCACACGCGGCTCGACGAGCTCACCGCCAAGATCGATCGCCTTGGGCCGATCAACCTGGTGGCGATCGACGAGTATCAGGAACAGTCGACCCGCAAGGAATATCTCGACAAACAGTCGGAAGACCTGAACCAGGCGCTCAACACGCTTGAGGATGCGATCAAGAAAATCGACCGCGAGACGCGCACGCGCTTCAAGGAAACCTTCGACAAGGTCAACACCGCCTTCCAGACGATTTTTCCGAAGTTGTTCGGCGGCGGCCACGCCTACCTGGAACTGAGCGGTGAAGACATTCTCGACACCGGCGTGAGCGTCATGGCGCGTCCGCCCGGCAAGCGCAACAGCACCATTCACCTGCTGTCCGGCGGCGAGAAGGCCCTGACCGCGGTGTCTTTGCTGTTCGCGCTGTTCGAGCTGAATCCGGCGCCGTTCTGCTTTCTCGACGAGGTGGATGCGCCGCTCGATGACGCCAATGTGCTGCGTTACTCGGACATGCTCAAGCAGTTGTCGGAGCGGACCCAGCTGGTGTACATCACGCACAACAAGATCAGCATGGAGATTGCCCAGATGCTGGTCGGCGTCACCATGTCGGAGCCGGGCGTCTCGCGTCTGGTGTCCGTGGATGTTGAGCAGGCCATGGAGATGGTCGCACAGTAACTATTCCACGATGGATGGAGCAGGATGGAGCTGCAACTGGCCTTACTGCTGATCGGATGCATTATCATTGGAGTCGTCGCCCTTACTGCCTACGAAAGGGTGCGCTTTAGCCGACGGCGATTAACCGCGGAAAGTGACACGGCCGAAACTCCAGCCGTGATTACCCGCGTGCGCCAGACGACGCCAAATACCGGACTCGACATCAATCCCGGGCCGCCGCAGGAGCAGACCAGCCGCTTTATCAAATCCCACGGCGCCGTCGCAGAGGCCGTGGCGATTACGCCGGACGCCGTCATCACCGAGCAATTGAACGACTACGAGCAAACGGCGCTCATGCCGCTCGATTTGAGTCTTGGCCTGCAAGACCCGGATGTGCTCGTCGCGCAGGGCGGCAGCCGCCAGAACATGCCGGATGAGAAGGTCGATTTCGTCGTGACCCTGCCCGGCAAGGGGCCGGTGAGCCGCGACACCGCGCTCGGCGTCTACAAACAGAACGAGTATTTGCTGGAAAAGCCGCGCCATATTTATGGGCTTGGTTACAAGACCGGCCTGTGGTCAAACCTCGAATCCGATACCGAACACGCCCAGTACCGCAGCATCGCGCTGAGCCTGCAGATGGTGGACAGCAAGGGCCCGATCGGTGAATCCGAACTCAATACCTTTACCCAGCTCGCCCTCAAGCTCGCCGACACCCTGCAGCGCCCCACCAAGTTCTCCCTGCCGTTTGAAGAGGTCCTGGACAGGGCGCGCGAACTGGATGAATTCTGCGAGACCAACGATGTGCTCGCCAGCATCGACATCCTCGCCAACGGGCCAACCGGTTTCAGCGGGCGCGCCATCGACCAGGCAGCGCGCGCATTCGGTCTGCAATTCGGCATGATGAACATCTACCACAAGAAGAACGACCTGGCGCTCGGCTGCCGCCATCTGTTCAGCCTCGCCAACCTCTACCAACCCGGTGAGTTCGATCCGGCCAAGGTAGATCGCTTTCGCACCCAGGGCCTGACGCTGTTCATGAACGTGCCCTGCGCCTACCAGCCGGTGCGCGTGTTCGAACAGATGGTGCAGATTGCAAAGGGCCTGTGCGAGAAACTCGATGGCCGTCTCGAAGACCACGAGCACCATGTGCTTACCGATCAGGGTCTGCTGGTGATCCGCACGCAGATTGAACGCCTCACGGCAGAGATGACCAATCGCGGGATTATTCCGGGCAGCGCCACGGCGATGCGGTTGTTCAGCTAATTTCTTTCTCCTCTCTCGTTTTATGCCCTCTCCCTCTGGGAGAGGGCCAGGGTGAGGGCTGTTGTATCGCCTGCGGCAATGCTAGGGAAGCTCTGATCAAGTTCGTAATTGTCATGTCGACCGAAGGGAGAAATCTGATAACGCGATGATGACGCCAGACTTTCATGCCGGCAGATTTCTCGCTGGCCTCTTTGATTGCTCATTACCATTTTCCCTATGGCCTTTTAATTTATTACTTTTTTATTAGGCGTCCTTAAAGCCAGCCCGCGTAGGGCGCCATGAGCATCGCGAATTGCGCCGGATGTGTCCGAAGGTCGATCGGCGGGTTACGCCGCTACGCGGCTAACCCACCCTATGCATAATACTATGCTCGACCGCTATCAAGTCCGAGCCGCGTTGTGCAGCGGCCGACGAATTCGGATCGCGCCCGGCCGAGGATTGGATAGTCACGTACGCTTCGTCGCCCGTGTCATCAGATATTGCTGTCGCAGCAGATTGTGCTTGGTATAAGTCGAGATCAAGTTCTCCAGGTCGGATCGAAACTGCGCCAGCCGGGCGGCATCGTCCTTCAGCGTCTGAACCAGCTTCACGACCGGGGCGGCCATGTTCTCAAATGAGTGGCGCATGTGTTGTGGAGTCAGGGCGGGGGTATACATCGCCTCGCGATCGAAGGATAAATCCGTGACCCGATCGCCGAGACGCTCACGGATGACATTCGGATCGCCCCACAGCGACACCGGCGCAACACCGGGAGGCGGGGGCAGGTGCTGGCCGACCAGGTTGAACATGCGGCCCATGAAGAGTTCTGGTGGCCAGGTCGAGAAAGCGATTTGTCCGCCCGGTTTCAGTACGCGCAGCATCTCGGCCACGACGACTTCGGGACGCGGGGCGAACATGTGCCCGTACTGGCTCAGTACCACATCGAACGATGCGTCCGGGTAGGGCAAGGCCTCGGCATCGCCCTCGGTGAATTCAATTTTCACGCCCGCCATGTCGGCATTCCAGCGTGCGCGCTCCAGCAGCACCGGCGAAAGGTCCAGCGCCTTGACCTGCGCGCCGGCGCGCGCGGCCGTCACCGCGACCACGCCGGTACCGCATCCGACGTCCAGTACCTGCTTGCCGCGCTGCACGGGAGCGAATTCCACCAGCCTGGACGCCGGTGGCGTGGTGTAAGTCTCGAACGGCACGAACAGCGCCCAGCCTTCGCGTTGCGTGGCTTTGAACTGCGTAAAGGGATCGTTCTGCATAGTTATATCCTCTTATTTAGAACTTGCTGAAAAAATCTTTCCCTCTTCTCCCTGACAGGAGAGACAAGGATGAGCGCTATCCTGCCCGTTCCCAAAGAGAAAGGGAATCAGCGCACACAGCCGTCGAAGATGGTCCGTCATATGCGCTAGAATGCGCCCATGACGGACCTCGCCAAAATCAGGAAACACATCGAAGAACTGCGTTCTGAGATCAACGATCACAACTACCGCTACTATGTGCTCGATGCGCCGGTCATCTCTGACGCCCGCTACGACAAACTCCTGCGCGAGTTACAGCTGCTGGAGCAGCAGCATCCCGACCTGACCACTCCCGATTCCCCCACGCAACGCGTCGGCGCAACACCGGCCAAGGTCTTCGGCGAGGTGCGGCACCGGCTGCCGATGACCTCGATGGACAACGCCTTCGACCTGGACGAGGCGCGCGACTGGGATGAGCGCGTGCGCAAGGGGCTGGTGAGCGACAAGGCGGTGCACTACACCGCCGAACCGAAATTCGACGGGACTTCGATCAGCCTGCGCTACGAGGAGGGTGTGCTGGTGCAGGCCGGCACGCGCGGCGACGGCTCAAGCGGCGAGGATGTGACACAGAACGTGCGCACCATCCGCTCGGTGCCGCTCAAACTGCGTGGCAAGGGCTGGCCGCAGGTACTGGAAGTGCGCGGCGAGATTGTGATTCCGAAGAAGGCATTCGAGAAGCTCAATGCCGAGCAGTTGAAGCAGGGCGGCAAGGTGTTTGCCAATCCGCGCAACGCCGCCGCCGGCAGCCTGCGGCAGCTGGATGCGCGCATCACCGCCACGCGTCCCCTGAGTTTCTTTCCCTGGGGCCTGGGTGAGGTCGCGGGCGGGAAGGTGCCGGAGCATTATTCCGGTGTTGCTGAGAAGCTGCACGACTGGGGTTTCCGCGTCACGGATTTGTTCCGCACGCTGCGCGGGGTCGAGGACTGCCTCGCGTACTATGCGGAGATCGGTGCGAAGCGTGACCAGCTGCCGTTCGAGATCGATGGCGTGGTGTACAAGGTCGATGAATTCGACGCGCGCGAACGTCTCGGCTTCACCGCGCGCGCGCCGCGCTGGGCGATAGCACACAAGTTTGCCGCGCAGGAAGAGAACACGGTGGTTGAGGCGATTGCGGTGCAAGTGGGGCGAACGGGTGTCTTGACCCCCGTTGCCACGTTCAAGCCGGTGCAGGTTGGCGGTGTGACGGTCACGCACGCGACGCTGCACAATCAGGATGAACTGGAACGCAAGGACGTGCGTGTCGGCGATACCGTGATTGTGCGCCGCGCTGGCGATGTGATTCCAGAAGTGGTTGCGGTGATCAAGGAGAAGCGCCCGCATCACACGCGCACGTGGCATATGCCAAAGAAATGCCCGGAATGCGGTTCAGAAGTGGTGCGCGAGGAGGGTGAAGCCGCACACCGCTGTATTGGCGGACTGTATTGTCCGGCGCAACGCATGGGCGCGCTGCTGCATTTCGCCTCGCGCCGCGCCATGGACATCGAGGGGCTGGGCGACAAGCTCGCCGAATTGCTGGTGACGAGTCGCCTGGCGGAAACGGTTGCTGATCTCTATCTGTTAAAGGACAAGAAGCAGGCGCTGGTCGATCTCGAACGCATGGGCGAGAAATCGGCGCAGAATCTGATTGACCAGATCGCGAAGAGCAAGCACGCCACATTGCCGCGTCTGTTGCATGCGCTCGGCATTCCGCAGGTCGGGGAGGCGACGGCGCTGGCGCTGGCCCAGCATTTCGGCAGCCTGGATGCGGTCATGGACGCGGATGTTGATGCATTGCAGGAAGTTTCCGGCATCGGGCCGAATGTGGCCGAAGAGATTCGCGGTTTCTTCCATCAGAAACATAACCGCGAAGTGATCAAGGCCTTGCGCAAGGCGGGCGTGGAGCCGCCGCGCCTCGTGGCCAACCGCAAGGCGCAGCCGCTGGCCGGCAAGACCTTTGTGCTGACCGGCACGCTCGTCGCCATGTCACGCAACGAAGCCAAGGAGAAGCTGATCGAACTCGGCGCCAAGGTTGCCGGCAGCGTGTCGGTGAAGACGGATTATGTGGTGGTGGGTGATGACCCCGGCTCAAAAGCCGACAAGGCCAGGTCGCTCGGAGTCGCCATACTCACGGAGGAGGAATTCCTCGAGCTTATCGGGTAAAAAGGCCTGAGTGCCTTCGAGCTGCTGGGGATCCGTCACGTCACGAAGTTGCCGGTCTTCGTTATTTCTGCGTATCCGGTTCGACGATCTCAAAATACATCAGCAGCGTGCGCTGCAGAAACACATCATTGTCGTCGCTCACCATGAAGAAGCGATTGCCGTGGTGGCGCGCCAGACCCTCGAAGTTGTCGATGCGCAGGCCCTGGGCGCTGTCGAGCACGGCCACGCGTTCATCCGCAAGCAGCGTGTCAGCCGGTGTGCCGGCGGGCAGGTGCAAAAGCCGGAGCGTGACAGTCCAGCGCAATGAGAATTTCGAGAAGTCGCGCTCCATCACCAGCACATCGCCATCCGGCAGGCATTCCAGCGCCACGATGCCGCCGCGGCTCGGCGCGAAGCGCCACGAACTCCCATCAGTGCGATAGAGGCGAGCCGTGCCGGTCTCGCCATTCAGCGTTTCTTCCGGAGCAGTCAGCACGCCTTCGCGCGGATGGATGCACACGGCCTCGAGCATCTTGTTGTAGCGGTAATTGTTGATGTCACGCAGGGGGCCGGACAGCGGTATGTCTGCGATGAACTGACCGTCCGGCCGGTAGCGAGCGATGCGCGGATCGCCTTCGAAGCTCACGACGAGTTCCGCATCCCCTTTGTGCCCGTTCCGGCCATTCAGAATGTCCAGCCCCTCGCTGTCGCTGCGACGCCACTTCACCGGTTTGCGGGTACGGGGGTCGATGAGCGGCGCGACATGCCGCAGCGTGACATCCACGAGCTGGCCGTTGCGGAAGATCGGACGCAGGTGGAACAGGACGCCGTGATCGCTTAATGCGTACAGCAGATTATCGTCCTCGTCCCAGGCGAGAGCGGAGAGGCCGGATAAACGCACATCGTTGACAGTGCGCGCCGGCAAATCCAGCACGCCGAGCAGGCGCAGCTTGCCAATGCGCTCACACGCTGGCGGCGTGTCACACAAGTCGACGGTACTGGCATTGAGGGAGGGAAAAATATCCTGTGCCCTGCCCGCCGCGGGCAGAGCGGCGAGCAGGACGAACAGAAAATACCGCAGGAAGGCATCCATGCGCTGCAGACGCACGGCGCGCGATGCGCCGCCGATTAGTCGTTGACCTTGACCTTGCCCTTGTCCTTGAGCGACTTTACCAGCGCATCCACGCGCTCCTGCTGCACCAGCTGGCGGATGTTGCCCTTGGCCTGGTCGAAGGTCGGCATTTTGCGCGGACGGCTGTCTTCAAACTTGATCACGTGATAGCCGAAATCACTTTTCACGGGGATCTGCGAGATCTCACCTTTTTTCATAGCGGTCACGGCGTTGAAGAATTCCGGCACGATCACTTCCTGGCTGAACCAGCCGAGATCGCCGCCCTGCTTGCCGGAGCGCACGTCGATGGATTTCTTCTGGGCGAGGGCATTGAAGTTCGCGCCCTTATTGAGCTGAGCGATGATCTCCTTCCCTTCCTCCTCGGTGCGCACCAGGATGTGACGCGCGCGATACTCGTTCTTGTTCGACTTTTCCATTTCCTGCTCGAAGCGTTTCTGTACTTCTTCGTCCGAGATCGGATTGTCCTTGAGGTACTTGCGCAGCATGGCGCGGGCCAGCACATTTTCGCGCTGACGCTTGATCTGGAAGTAGACGTCGAGTTCCTGGTCCACCTTCTGCTCCGCGGCGCTCTGCACGAGCAGCACGCGGTTGACCATTTCGTCGAGCACCACTTTCTTTTCCTTGTCCTTGTCCGGAATCGGCGGCTGCTGCGCCTGGCGGGCGCGCAGGTAGTCATCGTAGTCCTTCTCGGTGATGGCCTCGCCATTCACGCTGGCAAGCACCTTGCTGTCATCCGGGCTTTTCGTGCCGCAGGCACCGAGCATCAGGCCGGTGCTGAGCAGCAGGATAAGAAAAAGTGGGCGGGTGGTCATGGAGTCTCCTTGGGGTAGATTTTTGAAGATTTTTTCGTTCAGGTGATGTCGTTCAGGCTTCTTCGGGACTGTAGGCATGGATACTGAGCGCATGGATGTCCTGGCGCATCGCCTCGCCGAGCGCATCATAGACCAGGCGGTGACGTTGCAGAAGACCTTGGCCGGCAAACTGCGCAGACACGATGGTGACGTCGAAGTGGCCGCCGCCGTCGCGCGCGCCGGCATGGCCGACATGCTTCGCGCTCTCGTCCTTGACCTCAAGACGCAGCGGCTGCAGGACCGCGCGCAAACGTTCTTCGATTTGAGTGACGCGGCCACTCATGGCAGCACCTTGCGGAACGGCTGCACCTCGACCGCGGCGTACACTCCGCCCGAGACATAGGGATCGGCCTGAGCCCAGGCACGCGCATCCTCAAGAGAATCAAACTCGGCCACGATCAGGCTGCCGGTGAAGCCGGCCGGCCCCGGGTCTTCGGCGTCGATGGCCGGGAACGGACCGGAGAGCAGCAGGCGGCCGGCGTCGCGCAGTTTTTCGAGACGCGCGATGTGTGCCGGGCGCACGGCCTTGCGCTTGTCGAGGCTGTTCGGCACGTCGGTGCCGCGTATAGCGTAGAACATCAGCTTTTCTCCTTGTGCGTCGACACATCGGCCGAGGGCACATCATCCGTCTTCAGTTTCAGATGGCGCGCCAGGTACAAACCCTGGAGGAGAATAAAAAGGATGGTGAGACCAATGGTTCCCGGAACCTTGAAATTGGCCCAGACATCCTCTTTGTGTTTGGCGGCTTCACACAGCGCCTGGGCATTACCGGCAAAATCGGCGGCGCAATCCAGGTTCTCGAACTTGCTTTCCTCGATCTGTGGCGCGGCGGCGCGCAATGCGGTTTCGGCAGTCACGTAATCGCGCACGAAATAGATGTTGGCGGCGCCCGCGACAAAGAAGAATGCCACCCACATGAGGCTGAGTCGTGACCAGACCTTATCCGGCAATTCAATTTGTCCGCTCAGCAGGCGGCGGATGAGCGGCTGCTTGCCGATGAAATGACTGCCCAGGAAAATCGCGGCGAACAACCAGTTCACGGCGGTCGGCTTCCACATCACGAACGACTTCGCATGCAAGGCCAGGGTCAGCCCGCCCAGCAGCGTCACCAGAACCATGGTGATCAGATGCATTTTTTCAAAACGGCCGTTGCGCAGCCGGAACCAGGTGACCTGGATAATCGAGGCGACAATCACCACGGCCGTGGCGACGAAGATGCCGTAGAACTTGAAGGCAATAAAGAACAGCAGCAGCGGGAAGAAGTCGAAGAGGAATTTCATGCCAGACATCCACGAAGGGAGCGGCATTTTCGCATTAAATGGAGAGGGTGGGCAAACTGCTGCACGGCGCAGTCATTCAACATGGTATTCTGGGCGCATGCCCGAGACCTGCGTTTACGACCTGCATACCCACACGTTCTATTCCGATGGCGCGTTGGCGCCGGCCGAACTGGTGGTGCGGGCGGCGGCCAATGGGGTGCAGGTGCTGGCGCTCACCGATCACGATGTGACCGATGGTGTGCCCGAGGCACAGGCTGCCGCACAACAGGCCGGCATTACCCTGGTGCCGGGGGTCGAGATTTCGGTGACCTGGGGCGCGCAAACCGTACACGTCGTAGGTCTTCAGATCGATATCACCCATGCCGGATTGCAGGCCGGGCTCGCACGTCTGCGCGAGTTCCGCGAGTGGCGCGCCGAGGAAATCGGCCGGCGCCTGGCCAAGGCTGGCATTCCCGGCGCCAGCGAAGGCGCCCGTGCGCTCGCCCTGCGCGGCCTCGTGAGTCGCACGCACTTCGCGCAGTTTCTGGTCGCGGCCGGGCATGCCGTCGATGTGCGCAGCGTGTTCAAGAAATTTCTGGTGCACGGCAAGCCCGGGTATGTGCCGGGCGCGTGGGCAGGGCTCGACGAAGCCATCGGCTGGATACGTGCCGCCGGCGGCCAGGCGGTGCTGGCGCACCCGGCGCGCTACAAGATCACCGCCACGCGCCTGAAGAAATTGCTTAGCGAATTTCGCGACGCCGGCGGCGCGGCCATTGAAGTGGTGTCCGGCAGCCATAGCCGCGACGACATGTTCCGCTTCGGACAGCTCGCCAACAGTTATGACCTGCTGGCCTCGAGCGGTTCGGATTTCCACGGACCGCACAACTACTATATGGACCTGGGGCCGCTGCCACCATTGCCCGATGGGTGCACGCCGGTATGGCAGACTTGGGACGTGCACGCCCCGGTGGCCGGCGGCTTGTCCGCGCAGGCACCTGTGGTAGTGTGAGCGCGCCGTTGCCTATAACAACACGCCACAAGGAGGAAGCATGGATCAAGTCAATCTGATTGTGGATTCGGTACGCACCTATTTGCTCGAAATCGGAAGGTTCCTGCCCAAGCTCACCGGCGCGCTCATTGTGCTGGTGCTCGGCTGGTTGATCGCCAAGGCCGTGCAGTGGTCGATCGTGCGCGGCCTGAAGCTGGCGCGCTTCAACGTGATTGCCGAAAAGGCCGGGGTAGATGACTTCCTGAAACACGGCGGCAGTCGCAAGACCACCATCGACGTGCTCGGCATTCTCGGTTACTGGCTGGTGATCCTGATCACCTTGCTCACCGCCTTCAATACCCTGGGCCTGGGCGTGGTGTCGGACCTGCTGCGGCGCGTGGTGTTGTTCGTGCCGCACGTGATTGTCGCGGTGCTGATTATCGCCATCGGCCTGTACTTTGCCAGACTGCTGGCGGAGAGCGTCATCACCTACGGCAAGAACGTCGGCCTGGAGGACGCGGAGATCCTCGGACGCATCACGCGCTACGCAATCATGACCTTTGTCGTGATCCTGGCACTGGCGCAGATGGATATCGGTGGCGAAATTCTCAAGAACGCCTTCTATATCGCCTTCGGCGCCGCCTGTTTTGGCGCGGCCCTGGCCTTCGGTCTCGGCAGCCAGAAGTGGGCGGGCGAGATGCTGGAAAATTTTCTGCACGCACGCACGCGCAAAAAACCATAAACCAGAGTTCAAACGCTCAGCCTTCGGGGCACGGAGGATTCAAACTCTGTGCCCCGTGGCGCTCAATCGATATGGCCCAGTATTTCCAGGTACACCCCGTTAACCCGCAGCCACGTCTCATCCACCAGGCGGTGGAGATCATCCGGCGCGGCGGGGTAATCGCCTATCCCACCGATTCCAGCTACGCGCTCGGTTGCCATATCGGCGACAAGCAGGCGATGGAGCGCATCCTGCGTATTCGCCGTCTGGACGAGAAGCATAATTTCACGCTGGTGTGCAGCGACCTGGCGCAGGCTGCTGTGTATGCGCGCATCGGCAATGCCGATTTCCGCCTGCTCAAGGCGCACACGCCGGGGTCGTACACCTTCCTGCTGCCGGCAACGCGCGAGCTCCCGCGCCGCTTGCAGCATGCCAAGCGCAAGACCATCGGCGTGCGCGTACCGGATCATCCGGTGGTGCACGCGCTGCTCGCCGAGCTCGGCGAGCCGCTGATGAGTTCCACCCTGATTCTGCCGAACGAGGGGCTGCCGCTTGCGGATGCCGCCGAGATCCGCGCGCGCCTGGAGCACGAGCTCGATCTGGTGATCGACGCCGGCCCCTGCGGGCTGGAACCCACGACCGTGGTATCGCTGGAGGAGGGCGTGGCGCAGGTATTGCGCCAGGGCCAGGGCGACCCGGCGCCGTTTCAGGCCTGAAACCGGGTATTCGCCGGCGCGTTGTCCGTGCGGGCCGGGCTGCTGATATACTGCGCCGATGTTACAGCAAATTTTCGGTATTCTGAGCACCCTGTCCACTCCGCAGCTCGTTTCTGTCCTCGTCGTCCCGGTGTTGTTCGCCATCGTGGTGCATGAAGTCGCGCACGGCTGGGTGGCGAAGCTGCTGGGCGACCCGACTGCGTCGCGCCTTGGGCGGCTCAGCCTGAATCCCCTGAAGCACATCGATCCGATCGGCACGATTGCGGTGCCGGCGCTGCTGGTGCTGTTGCGCACCGGGTTCGTGTTCGGCTGGGCCAAACCGGTGCCGATCACCTGGGAGAACCTGCGTCATCCGAAACGCGACATGGCGATCGTCGCCGCCGCCGGACCGGCCGCGAATTTGCTCATGGCGCTGTTCTGGGCGGTGCTGGCCAAGATCAGTTTTATGCTGCCCGACACGGCCGCGTGGATTGCCGAGCCGCTGCGCTACATGGGCCTGGGTGGAATTCTGGCGAATGTCCTGCTCATGGTCTTTAACCTGCTGCCCTTGCCGCCGCTGGATGGTGGACGCGTGGCGGTCGGGTTGCTGCCCGGGCCGCTGGCATGGCAGCTGAGCCGGGTCGAGCCGTACGGTTTTTTTATTCTGATCGGCCTGATGATCACCGGCGTGCTGAGTTATCTGATCCTGCCGGTTGCCGAGCTCGTGGTCCGGTTGCTGGTTGCCGTGGTCGGGTTGTAACGGCGATGAGCAGCACGCTTCCCGGGCAGGTGCAGCGCGTGCTCTCCGGCATGCGCCCGACCGGCCGCCTGCATCTCGGTCATTATCACGGCGTGCTCAAGAACTGGCTGAAACTCCAGAACGAGTACGAGTGTTTCTTTTTCGTCGCCGACTGGCACGCACTCACCACCCATTACGAGGACCCGCGCGGGTTTGAAGAAAGCGTGTGGGACATGGTGATCGACTGGCTGGCGGTGGGTGTCGACCCGGACAACGCCACGCTGTTCATCCAGTCGCGTGTGCCGGAACACGCCGAGCTGCACGTGCTGTTGTCGATGATCACGCCGCTCTCCTGGCTGGAGCGCGTGCCGACCTATAAAGATCTGCAGCTCAAACTCAAGGACAAGGATCTGTCGACCTACGGCTTCCTCGGCTACCCGCTGCTGCAAAGCGCCGACATCCTCATTTACCGCGCCGGCATGGTGCCGGTCGGTGAGGATCAGGTGGCGCATGTCGAGATTACGCGCGAAGTGGCGCGGCGTTTCAATTTTCTCTACGGCCGCGAACCGGGTTACGAAGACCTGTGCCGCGCGGCGATCAAGAAAATGGGCAAGAAGGCCAGCAAGCTGTTCGACGAGTTGCGCGCCGCCTGGCTGGAGCGCGGCGACCGCGAGGCGCTCGGCACCGCGCGCGAGCTGGTGGAGAAACAGATGAACATCACCCTCGGCGACCGCGAACGACTGCTCGGGTTTCTCGAGGGCGGCGGACGCCAGATCCTGATCGAACCGCAGGCGCTGCTTACCGAAGCGGCGAAAATGCCCGGCCTGGACGGCCAGAAAATGTCCAAGTCGTACAACAACACCATCGGCCTGCGCGAAGCGCCCGAGGACATCACCAAAAAACTGCGCACCATGCCAACCGATCCGCAGCGCGTGCGCCGCACCGACCCGGGCGATCCGGACAAATGTCCGGTTTGGCAATTTCATATGGTCTATTCCGGCGCGGATGTGAAACAATGGGTGCAACAGGGCTGCCGCTCGGCCGCTATCGGTTGCCTCGAATGCAAACAGCCGGTGATTGATGCGGTGCTGGCCGAACTCAAACCCATCCAGGAGCGGGCCGCCGCCCTGGCCGAAGATCCGACACTGGTGAAAAATGTGATTGCCAAGGGGTGCCGGCGTGCACGCGAAGTGGCCGATGAAACGCTGCAGGATGTGCGTCGCAGCATGGGACTGGAGTACAACTGATGACGAACTCCACGACCGAACCAACACCCGTGCTGTCGCCGCAACAGGCGGAAATGCCGTTCGCCATCGTGCGCGGTGAGGCGGTCACCGCCATGCCGCTCGACCTGTACATCCCGCCGGATGCGCTCGAAGTGATTCTCGAAAATTTCGAGGGTCCGCTTGACCTGCTGCTGTATCTGATCCGCAAACAGAACCTCGATATCCTCGATATCCCGATCGCCGAAATCACGCGCCAGTACATGGCGTATGTCGTGCTGATGCAGTCCGCGCGCCTCGAGCTGGCCGCCGAGTATCTGGTGATGGCCGCGATGCTGGCCGAAATCAAGTCGCGCATGCTGTTGCCACGCCCGAGCGAAAACGAGAACGAGGAAGAAGACCCACGCGCCCAGCTGATCCGGCGCCTGCAGGAGTACGAGCGCTACCGCAAGGCCGCCGAGGACATCGACGACCGGCCGCGCGTCGGGCGCGAGATCTACCTAGCGGTGGTCGAATGCGACGACAAGCCGGTGAAGCGCGTCGAGCCGAACGTCACGCTGTTCGAGATGCTCGATGCGTTCCGCAGCGTGCTGCAACGCGCCGAGATGTATCGCCACCACCGCGTGCTGATGGAGACACTGTCGGTGCGCGAACGCATGACCCAGATCCTGGGCCGCATCAATGCCGAGCATTTTTTGAGTTTCGAGTCGCTGTTCGACGTGAAGGAGGGCCGCATGGGCGTGGTCGTGACCTTCATGGCGGTGCTCGAACTGCTCAAGGAGTCGCTGCTGGTGCTGGTCCAGAATGAACCATTTGCCCCGATCCACGTGAAGGCCGTAGCCTGATGACTGACACCCACTCCGAACTCAAGAACATTATCGAGGCCGCGCTGCTGGTCGCCGGCCAGCCGTTGACCCTCGACAAGCTGTTGTCGCTGTTTCCCGAGGACTCGCGTCCCGGGCGCGACGAGGTGCGCGCCGCGCTCAAGCAGCTCGAGACCGACTACGAGCAGCGCGGCATCGAGCTGCGCCAGATCGACCAGGGCTTCCGCTTCCAGAGCCGCGAGAAGTACGCCGAATGGATCGGGCGCCTGTCGGAAGAGCGCCCGGTGCGCTATTCGCGCGCGCTGCTCGAAACCCTGGCCATCATCGCCTACCGCCAGCCGGTGACGCGCGGCGAGATCGAAGACATCCGTGGTGTGGCGGTCTCGACCGATATCATCAAGACTCTGGTTGGTCGTGACTGGGTGCGCCAGGTCGGCACGCGCGATGTGCCCGGCCGCCCGGCGCTGTATGGCACGACGCGCGGCTTCCTCGAGCACTTCAATCTCAAGGGGCTGGATGCCCTGCCACCGCTGGTCGAGTTGCGTGACATCGACAAGATTGCCGCCGAACTGAATATGAGCCTGCCGATGGACGACGCCGGTTCGGTGGGCGAGAGTGAATCGCCGGAGGTGGATGCGGCGTCCTCCGGCGACCACTCACCGACGGATGCCGTGGCCGAGGATGCCGTAGCGCTCCAGGCCGGCGGGGTCGATGCCGGGAGCCCGGCTGCGAAGCTGTGACCAAGACCACGCCGGAACCGGAAGGCGAAAAGCTGCAAAAGGTTCTGGCGCGCGCCGGTTTGGGCTCACGCCGCGAACTCGAACACTGGATCACGGACGGGCGCATCACCGTCAACGGTGTTGTCGCCAAGCTCGGCGATCGCGTGCTGCCCGGGCAGGATATCCGCGTGGATGGCCATTCGCTCTCAGCCGGCGCCCGCCACGGTACGCGCCGGCGCGTCATTATCTATAGCAAACCCGAAGGCCAGGTCTGCACCATGGCCGATCCGGAAGGCCGTCCCACGGTCTTTGATCATCTGCCGGTACTGCGTAACGCCCGCTGGATTGTCATCGGGCGTCTCGACTTCAACACCCAGGGCCTGCTGCTGTTCACCACCGATGGCGAACTGGCCAACAAGCTCATGCACCCGTCCAGCGAGATCGAACGCGAATACGCGGTGCGCGTGCTCGGTACGGTGGATGCCGACATGCTGAAACGCCTGCGTGCCGGTGTGCAGCTGGACGACGGCCCCGCGCATTTCGACGACATCCGCGACGCCGGCGGTGAAGGCGCCAATCATTGGTATCACGTTACGCTCAAGGAAGGCCGCAACCGCGAAGTACGACGCCTGTGGGAAGCAGTCGGCGTGAAAGTCAGCCGCCTGATCCGCGTGCGCTTCGGACCGGTGACACTGCCGCGCATGCTGCGGCCGGGACGCTGGGAGGAGCTCGACAAGGAAACCATGACTGCGCTGATTGAAAGCGTCGGGCTGGCTCCGGAGGAGCCACGTCAGTACAACAAATCTGTGCCCGTCAAAAAAACCGAGCTTGCTGTCGGCATACGCGCCCCGCGCACGCGGCGCAGCGCTACGACTCCAGGGAAGGAAGAGGTAGACCGCGGCGAGAACAGGCGGTCGAAGAAATCCGCCGCAAGCAAGCGCCGTCCTCCCGCCACTCGCCGCCGAGGTAAATGAAGCGCCGGTTGATGACTGTCTATCGGCGGCTGCATGCTGCGCACGGACCACAACACTGGTGGCCGGGCGATTCCGCTTTCGAGATCATGGTCGGCGCGGTGCTTACCCAGAACACCGCCTGGACAAACGTCGAGAAGGCAATTGCCAATCTCAGGGCAGCCAAGGCATTGTCACCCGAAGCCATTGTCGCAGCACCGCAGCGACGCCTGGCTGCATGGCTCAAACCCTCCGGTTACTTCAACATCAAGGCAACACGACTGCATGCGTTTTGCGCGTGGCTGATTCGCAAAGGCGGCGCGAAACGCATCGCACGCCTGCCAACTGCGGTCTTGCGTGCCGAGCTGTTGCAGGTGCATGGCATTGGTCCGGAGACCGCCGACGATATTCTGCTCTACGCGTTTAATCGGCCGGTGTTCGTGATCGACGCGTACACGCGGCGCATTTTTCAACGGCTCGGACTCATACGAGGTGATGAAAATTATGAGCCGCTGCGCCAGTGGTTCGAGACGGCCCTTACGGCGGATGCGCTGCTGTTCAATGAATACCACGCGTTGATCGTGGCGCACGCCAAGGATGTCTGCCGCAAGCGTCCACGATGTGGTGCCTGCAAGATCGGATCACTCTGCCCGTCGCGCGTGTAAGGCTGAGGCTCCGTGGCCAGGGCAGAATGCAGCCTGTTGCAGATCATATATCGCTGGCCTGGGTCCGTGTTTAACGCCGGCAGAAACCATCACTGCTGATCCACGAATTGTTCGGCACGCGCCAGGTCCTCCGGCGTGTTGACGTTCAGGAACAGGCCGCGATCCTGTGGCCGGTCGAATGGAACAGCTTGACCGTGAGCGGCAAGATAATCCTTGAGGTTGCGCCCGCCACGTTGTAAATAATCCGCCACGCTCGCCGCCATGCCCGGACGCCAGAGCAGGGCGAGCGCGTGGCGTTCGCCATCGCTCGCATAGGCGCAGGACTTCGCGCCCAATCCGGCGCGCAGCCGTGTTACCAGGTCAGGCGGCAGGAATGGCAGGTCGACCGCGACGGTCACGAGGCAATCATCCGGATATTGCACGAGTCCGGCATGGATTCCGGCGAGTGGCCCGGGAAAACCGGGCAGGCGATCGGGAATCAACGGCAGGTTAAACGCGGCAAGGCTGGCGGGGTCGGCATTACTGTTGAGTGCGAGGACGTCCACCTGTGGATGCAAACAGCCGATGACATGTGCCAGCAGGGGTTTACCCTGTAGGGCCATCAGGGTTTTGTCCTGACCCAGCATGCGGCGCGATTGGCCGCCGGCGAGAATGAGGCCGACAGTTCGGGCCAAGTTCGTCATACGATCGTCTCAGTCTGCACCGGGCAATATGCCACCGTAGCCTGGGTCCAGTTCAAGCAAGGAAAATCACGAATTTGGGCAGATTCGCCGTAAAAATTTGTCACATGGATGTCCAGAATGCTTGCAGCATATGGCGATTGGCAACATATGTAGCATAAGTTTGACCTCTGAAAGGGATTGCCCGATGTGGCACAGGGTTTGCTTATATGGCTGTAATTTTTATGAAAAAGGAATCTTTGAGAAATGAAAAAGCTAATTTGGCTGTTGCTGTTGTCGTTATCCGGCCTCGTTCAGCCGCTGGCCAGCGCCGCCAGCGATGAATTTCCCATGCGAGCTCGCTACCCGGATGTCTTGATTATGAGCACGCAGGATCTTGCCAAGCAATTCAATGAGGTGCTGGTGATCGATGTGCGCTCGAAATACGAGTTTGAGACGCTCCATGTCAAGGACGCGTTAAACGTCCCCCTGGAATCCGGATTTGGCGAGAAGCTGGTCAAGTTGCGTGAAAAGAACAACAAACCGTTCGTGTTCTACTGCAATGGCAAGACCTGCCACAAATCATATGATGCCGTGCTGCTGGCTGCAAAAGCCAGACTGGATAAGGTCTATGCCTACGACGCCGGCATTTTCGACTGGGCCAATGCGCAGCCGGAAAAGACGGTGCTGCTCGGCCGCAATCCGATTATTCCGGCGAACCTGATTGATGAAAAGAGTTTCAAGGCGCACCTGATCGAGCCCAAAGACTTTTCTGCACGCGTCAACGACAAGACCATCGTGCTGGATGTGCGTGATCGCGTGCAGCGTGACACGGCACTCTTTCCGTTCAAGGAGCAGCGCGCGCAGCTGGACGAGCCGAAAAAGATCGACGCCGTCATTGAGGACGCCAAGGCGCAAAAGAAGACGTTGCTGGTGTACGACCAGACGGGCAAGCAGGTGCAGTGGTTCCAGTACTATCTTGAGAGCAAGGGCGTTAAGGATTATTACTTCCTGAAAGGCGGGGCACAGGGACACTTCGACCATTTTCTCGGCAAGGTCGTGCTGGGCAGTGGCGACAAGGGCAAGGCCCCATCCAACAAGAATTAATTCTGCAGTTAGCAGAACGAACAACGCCGCGTTGAACGCGGCGTTGTTCGTTCTGCGGTGTGGACGCATAAGACGTGTAGCGCGTTGCAAAGAATCCCCGGCACTCGCTACTATCCCCGGACATCACAGCAGGGTGAGCGCGTGACGCTTGCGATGGCTCGCATCGGCCAGGGCATCCTGCCGAATCCGGCGCGCGGCTGTGACCCCGGATAAGGCCGTGGGGGGGTGTGGGGCCTGCGCAGGCTTGGGGTATTATCTCTCGAACAAACGAAGCCACGCCGACAAGCCATGGCGAAATCGAAGAGCAAGGGGGGCGAGCCATGAACGAAAGCAAATCGCCGATGGCCGGCGGCGCATTGCCGGAAGCAGCACAACCGACCCATCCCTTCAGATTTACCGGTGGGGCGAGTGAATATTTCGGTATCTGGATCGTCAATCTCTTCCTGTCCATCGTCACCTTGGGCATCTATTCACCGTGGGCCAAGGTGCGCAAGTTACGTTACTTCTACGGTCACACCTGGGTGGCGGACAGCAATTTCGAATATCACGGTAATCCCGTCGCCATTCTCAAGGGCCGCGTTATTGCGCTGCTGGCGCTGGCGCTCTATTCGGGTGCGAGTTACTACTCGCCCAAGACGGGCCAGGGTGTCCTGATCGTTCTTGCGGTAGTGGCGCCCTGGCTGATTGCGCGTTCGATGGCATTCAACGCTTTCAATTCGAGCTATCGTGAAATTCGTTTTCATTTCAAGGCCCGCTATCAAGAGGTATTGGGAGCGGTCTGGCCGTTTATTGCCATGGCTGTCGCCTTCTTCTTACTGCCGCAATTCAATTTCGAGGAAAAAAGACCTCCCACCCCGGTGGAGTGGGTGGTCATCTTTCTGCCGTTGCTGGCTGTTGCGTTGATCTATCCCTACATCCTGGGTGCGATCAAGCGCCTGCAGGTCAACCACTCTTCCTATGGACGCGCGCCACTGTCGATCTCGGCCAGCATCGGCCAGTTCTACCGCCTCTATCTCATTGCCTATGCAATCGGTTTGGTGGGCATACTGGTTCTGATCCTGGCGGTCATGATGCTGGTGTTCATTCCCGTCATCGGGTGGCTGGCGATTCCATTCGCCTATCTTTTCTTTGGCGCCTGGTACATGGGCTATTTGCGTTCGCGCACCACCAACCTGACATTCAACTCGACGACGCTGGACGGGCGCATCAAATTTGTCAGCAACATGCTGCCAATGAGCCTGGCGAAGATATATTTCGTCAACCTGGTGGTCATTTCCTTCACCCTGGGCCTGATGATTCCCTGGGCCGCGGTACGCGTTGCGCGTTATCGCGCCAGTGTGCTGGCGCTGGCAGCAGGCAGCGATCTGGACAGTTTCGTCGCCGCGATCGGCCAGCAGGTCACCGCAACGGGTGAGGAAATGGGCGAGTTCTTCGACGTGGACCTGTCGCTTTAATGGCAACCACGGTGACCACCATCAAGGCGGATTATTACGATGGCAAAAGCTCGCGCCGTCAGCAGGTGACGCTGGCGGTGGCAGACCGCAGCGTCACGGTTCGCGGCGATGACGTGGAGTTTGTTGTGTCCGTTACCGATGTCAGGATTTCACCACGCCTGGGAGGTATGCCGCGTCGTATGGAATTTCCCGGCGGCGGTGCGGCACTGACGCAAGACCATGGTGCGGTGGATATAGCATTCGCGCATAGTGCGCGCAGCACTCTGGCACATCGTCTTGAATCTCACCGTGGCGTTATTGTTGTTGCGCTGATTCTGACCATCGGCCTGTGCTGGAGCGGCTACCGCTACGGCGTGCCGTGGGCGGCGCGAGAGGTTGCCGCGCTGTTGCCCGCCGGGCTGGAGGCGGAGCTTGCGGAAGAAAGCCTGAAGGCCATCGATGGATTTGTGTTTCGTCCCAGCAAGCTCGGTGCGCCGCGTCGTACGGCGTTGGCCAGGAGCTTTGCCGAACTGCGCAGCGCCTCGGGCCTGCCCGATTCGGTACGCCTGGAATTTCGCGACGGGAACTGGGTCGGGGCCAATGCATTGGCCTTGCCCGGCGGTGTCGTCGTCATGACGGACCAGCTGGTTGAGGTCGTGACGGACGAGCGACAGGTTATTGCCGTGTTGGCGCATGAGCTCGGGCATATCCGGCATCGGCATAGCCTGCGTTATGTGTTGCAGGATTCGATGACCGCATTGTTGGCCATGGCAATCTATGGCGATGCCTCGGCGGTGGCCGGTATCGCGGCGACGGTGCCAACTACCCTGCTACACGCGCAGTATTCACAGAATTTTGAACGCGAAGCGGACAGCTATGCTTTCGAACTGCTGAAAAAAACCGGGCGCTCGCCGCGTGAGCTTGGCTTGGCGCTCAGGGCGCTGGATCAGGCCGGTGCAAAGAAAAACGAAGCGGACAACAGTCCGGAAGCGGCGGCCAGGAAAGAAAAGCGTTCGCACGATTTTGGTTATCTGTCCACCCATCCTGCAACGCAAGACAGAATCCAGGCCGCTGAGGACGCCGCACGCTAGTGGGGTATGGCGCGTGACGTTCTTAGTTCAGCAAATGCCGGCGCATGAAATCTGCCGCTCGCTGTAGTGCATCCTTGCTCGCCAGGTCATCGGCGAAGCTGCGCACGTTCGGCGGGCGAAAGTCGAAGCCGCGGCCCACGCCCGGGTAGACGATCAGTTGCACTGGACGTTTCAGCAGCTCCAGATTCTTGACCGCCTCCTCGATGCTGCGCCGGCGCTGGTATTGTTCCTGTTCACCGATGAAAACCAGCGCCGGAATTTTCAGCTCGTCCGCCTCTTTCGCATAGCCATAGACTTGCATCGCCTCGGGTGCGTTCGGGTCCTGCATGTGTGGGTACCAGGACACGTAACAGGCGATGTCCTGTTCCTGACGCTTGAAAGTGACTGCTACCTTGAGCGTGAAATAACCGCCGCGTGTCTGTGACGCAAGGCAGGCCTTCTTCGTGCTCACGTCCGGAAGCTTGAGCAGCGCGTCCACGCCCAGGTTCACGTCCGCCTCCAGTTTATAGTCGTGCTCAATCGGCATGGGCGGAATGAAATGCGCCTTGTAGATGTCCGGCGCCAGCACCACGAAGCCACGCGCCGCCAGGCGTTTCACCTGCAGCTGGATCAGGTCATCCAATCCGCGCCGGCCGTGCATATAAAGCACTGCCGGGAATTTTCCTTTGCCACGCGGGCGGGCGACCAGTGCCGGTATTTCGGTATCGCCACTCATATAAGTTACCCAACGGGTTTCCACCGGATAGTTGGTGGCTGCCGGAATCTGGCCCTGCTCCCACCAGGCGTCGTCCCACCACCAGGCGGTACCACTTTGCGCGGGCGCCGCTTTGGCATCATCTTCTGCCGCCAGGGCCGGTGTCAGGAGCAGGGCAGAAATCAGAAGCAGGAGGGTGGAGAGTCGCTGCGGCATGGTTATCACTCCGAAAAATAAAGCGCGGGAATGGTCGGGTTCAGTCTAGCATGCGTGTTGGCAACAGCGGCGACTAGTGCGGCAGGCCGATTTCAGAGAATTTCCGCGCTACGGAATGCAATGGATTGGCGGGTAGCGCGCCATCGCGCACCAGCCAGCAAGTGTGCAGGCCGACCGCCTGCGCCGCATCCAGTTCTTCGCGAATATCGGACAGGAACAGGATTTCGCTAGCCGGTATGCCGAGGTTCTCGGCAATGTGCCGGTAGGCATCGGTCTCGCGCTTCGCGCCGATGGCGGTGTCGAAGTAACCGGAGAACAGTGGCGTGAGATCGCCGTGGTCGCTGTAACCGAACAGCAGTTTCTGGGCGTGCACGGAGCCGGAAGAAAACACATAGAGCGCGAGCCCCTGGTCTTTCCATTCGCGCAGGCGGCGCACTGCATCATCGTACACATGCCCCCGGAAATCACCGTTCCGGTAGCCGGCTTCCCAAATCATCCCTTGCAGCGCCTTGAGCGGCGTAATTTTCTGATCCTCGTCGATCCAGCGAATGAGCTGAGTGACGGCATCGTCATCGGTCAGTGCGCGGCCGACGGCTTCGCTCACGGCTGCAAGCTGGGTGCGCACGGCCGGTTGCTCAGCCTGTTCGCGCACGAATGTCCCGATGCGCTGGCGCGCATAGGGGAACAGCACCTCCTTCACAAAGGACAGGGAGGAGGTCGTGCCTTCAATGTCGGTGACAATTGCGCGGATCATGCTGGCTTCATTATTCCTCTGCACCAGCTGCTGTGCCTGGGAAGGGTGATCGTGTGTCTTGGCCGGTGGTTCCGGGCTTGAAAATTATACGGCCACTCCCATGAAAAGGGTGGCTTTTGTAGGGGTTACGCGCCGTCGCGCTTGGCAGGCGCAATGGAAATAGCGCAGAATGATTTCCCTTTCACGAGCAGACGGGGCGCATCCCGCCCGCGGTCAGGAGCAGCCATGACATTGGTCGTCCGGAAATATCCGGTTGCCTTGCAGGACTCGCCGGTCACCGCCGAGGTAATGCAGCAGTTGCTGCATCCGTCGCCGGCCGAGCGTCAGCGCCTGCTCGACAAGATCAAGCGCCTGCTGATAGAAAAAGATGCGGTGCTGGTCGCCCATTATTATGTGCATGAAGACCTGCAGCGTCTCGCCGAGGAGACCGGCGGTTATGTCTCCGACTCGCTCGACATGGCGCGCTTCGGTCACGAGCATCCGGCCAAAACCCTGGTGGTCGCCGGGGTGCGCTTCATGGGCGAGACCGCCAAGATTCTCAATCCGGAAAAGCGCGTGCTCATGCCGACCCTGGAGGCCGAGTGCTCGCTCGATCTCGATTGTCCGGCCGACAAGTTCATCCCGTTCTGCGAGGCCCATCCGGACCGCGAGGTGGTGGTGTATTCCAACACCAGCGCGGCGGTGAAAGCGCGCGCCGACTGGGTGGTGACGTCGAGCATCGCGGTCAAGCTCGTCCAGTATCTGCACGCGCAGGGCCGGAAAATCCTGTGGGCACCCGACAAGCATCTCGGTAACTACATTCAGCGCCAGACCGGTGCCGACATGCTGATCTGGGACGGCCGCTGCGTGGTGCACGAGGAATTCAAAGCGAGCGCGATGCGTGAGCTGAAGCAGAAGTATCCGCAGGCCGCGATCCTGGTGCATCCGGAATCACCGGCCGAGGTGATCGCCATGGCCGATGTGGTCGGCTCCACGAGCCAGCTGATCGCGGCGGCGCGCGACCTGCCGAACAAACAACTGATCGTCGCTACCGACAACGGCATATTCTACAAGATGCAGCAGGCGGCGCCGGGCAAGGAGTTGATCGAAGCGCCGACCGGCGGTACCAGCGCCAGTTGCCGCAGTTGCGGCCATTGCCCATGGATGGCGATGAACGACCTGCCGGGTCTGGCGCGCGTACTGGAAAGCGGCGCGAACGAGATTCAGATTCCCGAGGACGTTCGGGTAAAGGCCCTGCGTTCCACCCAGCGTATGCTGGATTTTTCTGCGCAGATCAAGCGCAAGCCGCTCGACAGCGGGACAGCCTGACAAATAGACAAGCGACCGGCCACCAAATCGTTTTCTGCCGGGAATGTGGCTGCGCTGGTTGTTCTGGCTTTGCAGTCGTCGGCCGCTTCCGATAGCCTTGCCACGCAAATTGAACGGTTCCCCGCCCAAGGCCGGATTGCCGCAACACAAAAATATAATAGCCGCTCACGTCACATGCCTGTACCCCGCATTACGCCTTTACTAGTTGTGCTGGTGATCGCCCTGTTGGGAGCGGTTTCCAGTGGCTGTACGACGCTGAGTCCCGCGCCAGACTCGCGTGAATCAGTATCCATGGATGACGAGACTTGGGATCCGTTCGAGCCGTTCAACCGTGCGATGTTCACTTTCAACGAGAAGTTCGACGAGTGGCTGCTCAAGCCGGTGGCCAAGGGCTATGACTGGGTGTTGCCGGACGTGGTGAAGCAGGGTGTCGGCAATTTCTTCAGCAACCTGGTACAGCCACGCGTGGCGGTGAATGATCTGCTGCAGGGCAAGCTCGCAAAATCGGGAAACGATATCGGTCGATTCATGGTGAACTCCACGGTCGGTATTCTTGGTTTCATTGATGTCGCCAAGTCCATGGGCCTCGAGCCCAACGACGAGGACTGGGGGCAGACATTCGCCGTCTGGGGCATGAGCAATGGGCCGTACTTCGTCTGGCCGATCATCGGGCCGCGCTATGCGCGCGATACGCTCGGGGTCGGTTTGGACTGGTTGTCGAACCCCATCACCTACGTGGAACCGCCTTCCACCAGCTGGGGGTTGTGGGGACTGGATATTGTTGATATCCGTACACGCTACCTGCCCGCCGAAAAAGTGCTGGATCAGGCCATGGGGGAGGACAAGTACACCTTCATCCGCGAAGCCTACCGTCAGCGCCGGCGCAATCTCATCTACGATGGCAACCCGCCCAAGCCGTCATTTTTTGAGGATGAGCCAGCGAACAACAGCGAGCCAAGCAAGGCCCCGGCAATGGATGCTGTCCCCGCCGCTTCACCCTAAAGCGCTCGATAGCGGTAATGGCTTCTAGCTTTTTTTAGCTATACCGGGCACGAGGGGAGGGGTGCCCGTGTCGCTACCTATTCAATTTTATTCCGGTATCGATCATGACAGGCGCCGCAGGATTTGCGTGCTGTCACGAAGGCAAGCTTGATCTGCGCGGGGTCTCCCTTTTCCGCAGCAATCCGCAACTCGTGCACCTTTTTCTGCATGTCTACGGCAAGCTTTTCAAATTCGTCCTCTTCCAGCCAGATTTCTGGCTTTGCGCGCGTGTCCCCGAATTCAGTGCCTGGCGCAAATCCGATCCAGGGTAATTTGCTGAGCATCTCGACGTTCATGGCGTTCTGGATGACGCTGTTCTTGTCATAGTCCACTTCCCCATCCACCACATTCAGGATGCGACTGAAGTAGGAGCTCATCAAAGTAAAAGCAGCGCGGCGATGATTGATCATGCGTTCGCTCTTTGGGTCTACGGCGATGGCTTCAGTAGAGAGCAGAGCGAACAGCACTATGGTGAGCCATCTCATGGTTTAGCATCTCTGGATGTGGATTGTGATCTTAGTAAAATTACTTCGCGCGGTAAATGGCATAACATCCCACACAGAGCCCGGTCACCCGGGAGAGGGCCCCAGGGCCTTCATCGCATCCGCTTCTTGCGCGGTACGGGCGACGCGACTGCTGGCGCTGTGCATTTCCATACCGAGGTGCTGCATCTCTGGCGGCATATACGGCGCCTGACGGGCATTGTGCGGGCCGAGTGAGCTTAAGCCAAGGCTGAATTCGGCGACCTCGGCCGCGCGCTCGAAATTCGATTCCGCCAACGCGCTTTGAATCTCATGGACGTCCGAGAGGTTGCGGCGCATGCGTTCCAGCATGGCCTGTTTTATCCCGTTCGGAAACTCAAAAGCCAGCCGGGTGTCCTGGATTTCCGCGGGATAGTGGGCTTGATCCGTGGCAAAGACGGGTACTGTGACGGCAACAGCGCACAAGCAAAAAACGTTTCATCCGTTGCATTGGCGAACTCCTTTAAAAGAAGGTTGAGAAATATCCAGTCCTCTCACTGCACGACCAAATCGTTGTAGGCACTGAGCACAGTGGCGGTAGCCCATATATTGTCATAGACGCTACAGCACTGTAGAGTATTCCACATGAATTCTTCAGCGGCACCCGCCGGCTGGCAGCTGCTGGTCATCAGCCTGCCCAGCAACCGCGCTACGCCGCGCATGCGCGTGTGGCGCGCCCTCAAGGGGCTGGGGGCGGCGGTGCTGCGCGACGGCGTGTATCTGTTGCCGGACAGTCCATCCACGCACGCAGCCTTGAAGCTACAGGCGATCGAAGTGCAGCGCTCTGGCGGTACGGCCCAGGTACTGCGAGTCGGCGCCCCGGAGACGGAGCAGGATCGGCAATTCCGCGCGCTGTTCGACCGTGCCGGTGACTATGCGCGCATTCTGAAGGATGCGCGCAAGCTCAAGTCCGGCCTCAGTCCGCGGCGGCGTGCGGTCGCCGCCCGGAGTCTGAAGCAGTTGCGGCGCGAATTTGAGTCGATTCACGCGACCGATTATTTTCCCGGGCCGGCGGCGGCGCAGGCCGGGGAATTTCTGGCTGAAGTAGAAATGGCGCTTACCGCCCCAGGCGAACCAACGATGAAGACCGGCCGCATTCCGCGGCTGAATCGCAAGGATTATCGTGGTCGCAACTGGGCGACGCGCGCACGTCCCTGGGTCGACCGGCTGGCGAGCGCATGGCTCATCAAGCGCTTCATCGATCCGAAGGCGCGCATTGTCTGGCTCAAGGATATAAAGACCCACCCGCGCCGCGCATTGGGTTTCGATTTCGACGGCGCTGCCTTTACCCATGTCGGCGCACGTGTGACCTTCGAGGTGTTGCTGGCCAGCTTTGCGCTGGAAGATGACAAAGGCCTGGAACGCCTTGGCCAGCTGGTGCACTACCTCGATGTCGGCGGCGTGCCGGTGCCGGAGGCGGCCGGGCTGGAATCAATATTGAATGGCGCACGTCGCCAGCATGCCGACGATGATCGGTTGCTGGCTGAAGCGGCGAAGACTTTCGACTATCTCTATAACGCTTTCTCACAGAAATAATCAGGAGCTCCAATGTCCAAACCTGTTGCCGACGATACCCGTAAAGCGCCGAATCCTGTTTCGTTCGGCGAAGCGTTCCGTTACTGGCTCAAGCTCGGCTTCGTCAGCTTCGGCGGACCCGCCGGGCAGATCAGCATGATGCACCACGATCTGGTCGAGAAGCAGCGCTGGATCAGCGAACACCGTTTCCTGCACGCGCTTAATTACTGCATGGTGCTGCCAGGGCCGGAGGCGATCCAGCTGGCGATTTACATCGGCTGGCTGATGCATGGCGTGCTGGGCGGGTTGGTTGCCGGCATCCTGTTCCTGCTGCCGTCACTGGCGCTCCTGATCAGCCTGTCGTGGGTGTATCTGGTGTTTGGCGACGTTCCGACAGTGGCTGGTGTGCTGTACGGCATCAAGCCGGCGGTCACGGCGATCGTTGTGTTCGCGGCCTATCGCATCGGCTCCAAGGCGCTCAAGAACGGTGTGCTCTGGGGTCTGGCGGCGGCGGCATTCGTGGCGATTTTCGCATTCGACGTACCGTTTCCATACATCGTGTTGTCGGCCGCCGTGTTGGGTTATATCGGAGGCCAGATGCTGCCGGACAAGTTCAAGTCGGGCGGCGGTCACGGCGCCTCGGGCAAGGGCTATGGCCCGGCGCTGATTGATGATCACACACCGGTGCCGGAGCATGCGCGCCTCAAGTGGTCACGCGTCCTGATGTTCCTGGTCGTCGGTATCGCGCTCTGGTTAGTGACGATGGCAGTGCTGTACAGCACAGGCGGCTGGCAGGGCACACTCACGCAGATGGGCTGGTTCTTCACCAAGGCGGCGTTCCTCACCATCGGCGGCGCCTATGCGGTATTGCCCTATGTCTACCAGGGTGGTGTCGAGCAGTACGGCTGGCTCACCGGTCTGCAGATGATCGACGGCCTGGCGCTGGGCGAGACGACCCCCGGGCCGCTCATCATGGTGGTGACCTATGTCGGCTACATCGGTGGCTGGACCAAGCAGGTGTTCGGACCGGAGCATCTGGCGCTGAGCGGGTTCGCCGGCGCCATGGTGGCCACCTTCTTCACCTTCCTGCCATCGTTTCTGTTCATTCTTATCGGCGGTCCCGCAGTTGAAGCCTCGCGCCACGACATCAAATTATCTGCGCCATTGACGGCAATTACCGCCGCCGTGGTTGGAGTGATCATCAACCTCGCCGTGTTCTTTGCCTACCACGTGCTCTGGCCGCAGGGCATTGCGCAGCCGTTCAGCATGCAGACCCTGTTTACCGGATTCCAGTGGATCTCGTTGCTGATCGGCATCGCCGCCTTTGTTGCATTGTGGCGTTACAAGATTGGCGTTATTACGGTCATCTGCGCCTGTGGGCTGGCCGGCTTGGTCTACACGTTCGCAAAACCGCTTATCGGAGTTTGAGTTTCTTCTCACCCACAAGGAGAGGGTCATGAAACCCGAAGCATTGCGTGCGCATTGGCGTGAAGTGGCCGGCGGCTTTCTCAAGATCGGCGCCATGAGCTACGGTGGCCCGGCGATCATGGGCCTCATGCAAACCGAGTTTCAGGAAAAGCGAGGCTGGCTCTCGAAGGAGCGGTTTCTCGAAGGGCTGGCGATAGTCACGCTCCTGCCGGGTGCCGGCGCCACCCAGCTTGGTATTTTTCTCGGCCATGCGCGCGCCGGTTGGTGGGGCGGACTGCTTGCGGGACTTTGCTTTGTACTGCCGGCGTTTTTCATCATGCTGCTGCTGACGCTGGTGTACACCGAATACGGCGCCTTGCCCTTTGTGCGCGATGTATTTTATGGGCTCGCACCCGTGGTCGTCGGCATTTTTATCGTCGCGGTGGTTCGTCTGGGACGCACGGCCGTTGGCGACAGCCGGCAGGCTTTGCTTGCCGTGGGCGCCGCTTTGCTGACGGCATTTTCGCCCTTTGGAATAGTGGCAACGCTGTTGCTGGCAGGTTGTCTGGGTGTGGCGATCTACCATCGACGCCGCGCCGGATTGGCAGCGGTGGTCGTGCTCATGGCGATCTATGTCGCGGTGCGGATGTTGGGTGGTGTGATCGAGCCAGCCGCATTGGTTCTGGATCACAACGTTGCCGTCGGTATCGGTGACATCGCGCTGTTCTTCTTCGGCGTCGGCGCCTTCAGTTTCGGTGGCGGGCTGAGCATGCTCGCCTTCATGCAGGAGCAGGTGGTAAACCAGATGCACTGGTTAACGGCGCGCGAATTCCTCGATGGCCTCGCGCTCGGGCAATTAACGCCAGGTCCGATCCTGATGGTAGCGGCCTTCGTGGGCTACAAACTCGCCGGTATTGTTGGCGCGCTGGCTGCAGCGGCGGCGATCTTCCTGCCGTCATTTCTGCTCATGCTGGCGCTTCTGCCCTGGTTGGCGCGCATCAAGCAATGGCAATGGATGCGCGCCGCGCTCAAAGGCGTCGTGCCGGCGGTCATCGGGGTACTGGTTGTCGCGCTCGGCGGGATGCTGCCTGCGGCGGCGACGGACGTCTTCACCGTACTCATCATGATTGCCACAGTGTTTGTGTTACTCATCTGGCCCGTCGGCCCGTTGCCACCGATGTTGGCTGGTGCCGCTGCGGGTCTCATTGGACGGCTGGTTCGTTAACCGGGCGAATGCCGCGCGCCTGTTTGAAGCTGCGGCTGGGAAATAATTTAGGAGCCATATATGAGCCGTACCATTACCCCAAACGATCTCAAACCGCTGGTCGAGAAGCACGCCGTAACTGTGCTCGATGTGCGCCGACAGAACGACTACGACGCCGACAAGGTGAAACTGCCGGGTGCCGAATGGAAGAATCCGGATCAACTCGCGGATTGGAGCGCCAAGCTTTCCAAGGAAAAGGAAATTGTGATGTATTGCGCACGCGGCGGCTCGGTCAGCAACGCGGTGCTCGACACGCTGCTTGGCAAAGGCTTCAAGGCGCGCTTTATCGAGGGTGGTATTGAAGGCTGGAAGGGCGCTGGCGGGGCCACGGTTGCCAAATGAAATGGGTTACCCGTGAACGGCCCAAGATCGACCGCATCGCCTGTCCGTGGCTGATCGCACGCTTCATCGATAATGCCCCCGAGTTCCTCTACGTGCCGACCGATCAGGTGCTGAAGGTTGCCAAGGAATCCGGCGCCATTCCGTATGACATCCCGGGTGTCGAGATGAGCCACGTCGGTGAGCTGTGCAGCTTCGATACCTTCTTGAAGAAATACAATCTCACCGACCCGGCCTTGCAGCAGCTGGCGGTGATTGTGCGCGGTGCCGATACCGACCGCCTCGATCTCGCACCGCAAGCGCCGGGGCTGCTGGCCATCTCTCTCGGCTTGTCGCGCAACATCAGCGACGATCTCGAAATGCTGCGCCATGGCATGATCCTGTACGACGCGCTCTACACCTGGTGCCAATCGGCACAGGGTGAACAGCACGGCTGGGAGACCCGGCGCTGAAGGAAATATCAGCCATGGCTATCCATCGCAGGACGCGCCATGACTGACCGGCACGTTATTCTCACTGCTACTTTCCTGCGCGCGCTCGCGACCGGGATGATGGGCGTGCTGCTCGGCCTGTATCTCGAGCGGCTCGCCTACACGCCCACCGAGATCGGTCTGGTGATTGGCGCCGGCCTGGCGGGTGCGGCACTGTCCGCCGCCGTCGTGACATTTTTCGGTGATACCCTGGGCAGACGCCGTTCACTTTTGATTCTGTCCTTCGCGGCCGCGGTCGGCGGCTTTGCGTTGCTGGTCAGCGTGAATCTGTGGGTGGTCTGTGGCGTGGCCTTCCTCGGCATGCTGAACGGCATGGGGCGCGATCGCGGCGCCGCGCTGGTGCTGGAGCAGGCCATTCTCCCCGGCGTTGTCGCGCCGGAGCGCCGCACGCGCGCCTTCGCCGGTTACAACGTGTTGCAGGATATCGGCCATGCTCTTGGCGGCCTGCTCGCGGCCTTGCCGACGCTGCTGCGCAGTCTGTTCGGCATCGGCGATCTCGGTTCCTTTCAGATGGCGATTGCGGTGTATGCCGTACTGCTGCTGGCGAGCGCCATGCTGTATCTGCGCCTGACAGTGACGGTCGAGGTGCAGCAGCGCAAGCCGGCCTTACAGTTGGCACCGCACAGCCGCAAAGTGCTGTGGCG
>Ga0315270_10000140_pt1 | contig 41271 bp, 34 predicted proteins | sample C1_bottom_MG_FD_204932 | JGI IMG/M metagenome (GOLD analysis project Ga0315270, IMG submission 204932) | Sediment microbial communities from Yellowstone Lake, YNP, Wyoming, USA - C1_bottom | ecosystem: Environmental > Aquatic > Freshwater > Lake > Sediment | place: USA: Wyoming | collected... | reverse complement strand
CCCTCGCCCGGAACGGCCGGCTCGTTTCGGGCCGGGACGTCACGCGCGTCCACTTCGCCCCGATGACGCCGGCCGAGGTGGACGCCTACGTCGCGAGCGGCGAGCCGGACGACCGCGCCGGTTCGTACGCGATCCAGGGGATCGGTGGCCTCTTCGTCGCGCGCGTCGAGGGGAGCCCCTCGAACGTCGTGGGCCTCCCGGTGCGGCTCCTCTACACGCTCGCGGCGGAGCTCGGGGTGGACCTCAGACCCTGAGGACGGGCATTTCGCCGGAGGTGTCCCGTGCGGCCTGCCGCGACATGTGGAGGACCGCCGGGAAGGCGAGTCCGGGGCCCAGCACGCCGGCGCCGACGCGCACCTTGACCTTCTGGGGGAGCGGGCCCTTGCCGTCGCGCCACGGGCGGAACGTCTCGGCGAGGCGCGCGACCTTCAGCTTGCAGCCGTCGAGGTTCGCCTCGACGAGAAGCGCGAGGAACTCGTCGTCCTCCCAGCGGAAGAGGTAGTCCGTCATCCGGAGGTTCGCGAAGAGCGTGCCCGCGACCGTCCGGACGGCGTCGTCCACGACCGAGACGGGCGCCGCGCACGTGACGTCGCTCCAGTTCGCGAGGACGATCGACAGCACCGAGAGGACCGAGCCGTGCCGTCGCGAGCGCTCGACCTCCCGGTCGACGATCTCGTCGAAGAACGCGCGCGTGTAAGCCCCCGACTGCGGGTCGCGGATCGGAAACGACGTGCTCAGTCCGGCCTCCGTTTTTCCGAGTCTATCGCGACGCGCGGCCGTCTGTCGTACGCTCTCCGGCGCATGAGCGATCTCCCCGAGGCCCTGCCCCTCCGCGACTTCGTCGCAGCGGCCCGGGGCGCCGTCCCGGCCGACCTCGTCCTCAGGAACGCCCGCGTCGTGAACGTCCTGACGGGCGAGATTCACGACGGGACCGTCGGCGTGAAGGGGGACCGCATCCTGGGCCTCGGCGACTACCGCACGGAACGCCCGGACGACACGATCGACCTGCGCGGGGCTTACGTCGCCCCCGCGCTCTGGGACGCGCACCTCCACATCGAGTCCACGATGACGACGCCGGGCACGTTCGCGCGCCACGCCGCCGTCCACGGGACCGCGGCGGCCGTGACTGACCCGCACGAGATCGCGAACGTGCGGGGCGTCGCGGGCATCCGGGACTTCCTTTCGGCGGCGGCGGGTCTCCCGGTGGACGTCTTCGTCATGCTCCCGTCGTGCGTCCCCTCGACGCACCTCGAGACGGCCGGGGCCGCGCTCTCGGCGGACGACCTCGCGCCTCTCTACGCCCTGCCGAACGTGCTCGGCCTCGCCGAGCTCATGAACGTCCCGGGCTTCCTCTTCGGCGACCCCGCCGTCGTCGCGAAGGTGGAAGACGCGCGGAGGCGGCGCGTCCCGATCGACGGCCACTCCCCGCTCCTCTCCGGCCTCGACCTGAACGCGTACGTCGGCGCCGGCATCCGCTCGGACCACGAGTGCCTTTCCCGCGCCGAGGCGCACGAGAAGGTGCGCCTCGGAATGGACATCTGGATCCGCGAGGGCACGGCCGCCAAGAACCTCGACGACCTGCTGCCGCTCGTCACGGCCGCGAACTCAGAGCGCTTCGCGTTCGCGACGGACGACCGGCACCCGTGGGACCTGCTCCGGCACGGCCACCTCGACCACCACGTCCGGCGCGCGATCGCGCTCGGGCTGGACCCGGTCCTCGCGCTGCGCCTCGCGTCGTGGTCCTGTGCCCGGCACTACGGCTTCTCGGACCGTGGCGCCGTCGCGCCCGGCTTCCGGGCCGACCTTCTCACGTTCGAACGGCTCGACGACTTCCGCCCGGACCTCGTCGTCCTCGGCGGCCGGCGCGTCGCGAAGGGCGGGAAGCTGCTCGTGGACGTCCCGTCCGCGCGCATGCCGGAGGGCCCCGGCTTCCGCGTCGAGGGCTTCGACCGCACGCGGCTCAGGGTCGCGGCGGGGGATGGCGCCTCGCTGCGCGTCATCGAGGTGCGCGCGGGCTCGATCGCGACGGGCGCGTCGCAGGAACGCGCGGCCCTCTCGGGCGGCGCCGCGGTGCAGGACGTTTCGCGCGACCTCCTGAAGCTGGCCGTCGTCGAGCGGCACCGCGGGACCGGCAACGTGGGCGTCGCGTTCGCGCGCGGATTCGGCCTGAAGCGCGGCGCGGTGGCGTCGTCCGTCGCCCACGACTCGCACAACGTCGTCGTCGTCGGCGCGGACGACGCGTCGATGGAGACGGCCGTCCGGCGCGTCGCCGAGATCGGCGGCGGGATCGTCGTCGCGGACGGCGCCGAGAGCCTCGCCGAGGTCGCGCTGCCGGTCGGCGGCCTCATGTCGAACGACTCCATGGCCGACGTCGACGCCGCCGAGCGCCGCGCGAACGCGGCCGCCGCGACGCTCGGGGGGACGATGGATCACCCGTTCATGACGCTCGCGTTCCTCGCGTTGCCCGTGATCCCGGAACTCAAGCTGACGGACCGGGGCCTCGTGGACGTCGCGAAGTTCGACTTCGTGGCGCCTGTGGTGTGAGGGGCGCGGGGGCCCACTGCGCGGCAATGGGTCGCGTCCTTCCTCGTGCGCTGCGGTCTATGGCTTGACCGCGAAGTGCCAGCGAATCGTCATCGTCGGCGCGTAGCCGTTGAAGACCTTCTTCGTGATCTCGCCGCGTAGCTCCCTCAGCGGATCCGGACACGCGAGGTCGGCGACACCGAGCCCGTCGTCCCACTTCTGGGCTTGCGCAAGCCACGGCTCCTTCTTTTTCGTCGCGTGCTTTCCGCCGGCGGTTTCGTCGACGGTTTCGACGATTTCGATCAGGGCGTTCGGATGCGGGATCCCCACGGTGAGGGTCGAGTCCTGGGTGTCGAGGATGATGCCGCCGGAGAGCATCCCCTCCATGCCGAGGGTCCAGTCGAAGAACTGAAGCGCCTCGGCGGTGAGAGGTCCGGATCCCTTGATTACGCGTATTTCCGTGCAGATGTTCTTCGTCTTGCCGCAAAGCGGGTCGTAGGACTCGGTCTTGACGTACTGATCGACGACGTACGTGCCCGAGACCACGCGGGGCTTGCCCTTGACGCCAACGGGCGACCAGAACTGGTAGCGCGGCGGTCCGCCTTTGCCCGCGGCCTCGCTCCCAAACGCGCTGGTGTCGGCGATCGCCTTCGCACCCGCGTCGGAGCCCATGTACTCCAGTGTGACCCGTGTCTTGCACGCCGCGTCCTGTTTGCACGCCTTGACGGCGGCATCCAGGCTCTTTTGGCTGGCCGCGTTCTCTTTCGCCTTGGTGTCCATCCGGGCCGCGAAGGAGTTCTTGCCCTTCGGAACGCCCACGAGGGTGACGGGCCTGGCCTGCACCTCGCCGGCCACGACTTCGAAAGCGATCGTCAGGATCCTCTTCCCGTGCCACTCCGCCTGGTCGTTCTCTCGCTTCCGGGAGCCTTGAGAGGTCATCTCGTACTCGACCTCGAGGATGCCCACGGTCCCCTTCTTCGCCACCGTCGCTGCCGGGATCGGCAACGCCGTCACCAGGACGGCGACGCCCGCGAACGCAAGAAACGTTCGTTTCGTCACGGTAGTGCTCCTTCCTTCGAAAGTCGTCCCGATCCTCTCATGGGTAAGCAGCCCGCCCCGAGGCGTTCGCCGGCTGGGAGCGGGCGCGCTCTTCGTCGAGGCGGCGTCGGCCGATCCTGGACAAGAGTGGAGATCCCGCCGATTAAAGGAACGGGCGGCCCGGGTGGGCCGCCCAGTTTCAATCCCTGCGCTTGCGCCGGGTTTATCTCGCGCGCGCCTGGAGGCGCGCCCCGTTCAGCTCTGCGGCGGTCCGCCGCGGAGCCCGCCTCGCATCTGGCGGTGAGCGGCGATCCAGCCGTCCAGCTTCGCCCGCTGCTCGGGCGTGAGGACCGCGTCGATCTCGGCCCGGACGGCCTTCATCGTCGCCTTGGCGGCCTCGCCGTCCGCCCGCACCTTGAGGAACGCGGCGCCCACGACCGCGGGGTCGGGCTTGGCGGCCGAAGCGGCGGCCTTGAGGGCCTCGCGGTCCGCCTTGGTCCTGGCGCGGAGGGCCGCGCCCTCGTCCTTGTGGGACTCGAAGATCGCCTTGATCTTCTCCTTCTGGGCGTCGGAGAGGTCGAGGGTCGCCATCGCCGCGCGGATGCCCTGGGCCAGCTTGTTCTGCCCGCCGGGCCCGCCTGGCCCGGGCTGGGCGAGTGCCGCTCCGGCCGCGAGGACGCCCGCGAGAATCAGAGTCGCACCGCCGAAGAGCTTCTTGTGGAAGGAGTTGTGCGTCATGTCGTCCGTCCTTCTGGTCGGGCGTGCCGCCCGCCAACCCCGATGAGACGCAGGGCTCGGGCGAATGTTTACCGCCGGTTTCTGGAACCGTTCGCCTGCGAGGACGCGCCAACGGAACGAGGCGCCGACGCTCCCTTGCCGCCTACCGCGCGCTCCGCGTCTCGCCAGTGAGTCCAGATGCTGGCCCGCGGTAGATGAGGCGGACCTCGCCGACGCGGACCTCGTCGCCGTCGGCGAGCGGGAGACGGCCCTCGACGCGGCTGTTCCCGAGCCACGTCCCGTTCTTGCTCCGGAGGTCTTCGAGCTCGGCTTTCTCGCCCGACACGACGAACCGGGCGTGCTCGCGCGAAACGGAGAAGTGGCCGACCCAGACGGCGGCGGATCGCTCGCGGCCGAGAACGTTCTCGCCCTCCTGGAGGGACATCTCCTGCGTGCCCCAGACCAGGGCGTGGAGGCGCACCGCCGGCGTCCCGTCCCGGACTTCCTGCACTTCGCCGTCAAAGGAGTAGCCGAAGCGGTGGACCGTACGGAGAAACGGCTCCTCCGGCCCGCCGCCCAGCGCCTTCCGGACGTCCTTCGCGAGCGTTGCAAGGCTCGCTTCGGAGACGACGACGTCGGGCCAGACCGTCTCGAGGATCTCCTCCTTCGGCACGGCGTTCGGCCGCCGGGAGAGCAGCAGCTCGAGGAACTGAAACGCCTTTGGCGAGAGATGGATCTCCTGCGGGCCCCGGAAAAGCGCCCGACGCCCCGAGTCAAAGGTGACGTCGCCGAACCGAAGTCTCATCGCGGTTTCACCGAAGCTTCATCAGTCTACTAGGACTTCGCGGCGACTCCGGAGCCATCTTTCCCGCAGATTCATAAGGAGGTGGCACCATGCGTCTCGTCAATTCGAGCCTCGGATTCCTGCTCTCGCTGGCGCTTCTCGCGAGCCAGGGGGCTCAAGCCCGTCCCGTCACGTACACGTCCATCGACGTGCCGGGTGCGGCCTTGACGGTCGGCTACGGCATCAACGAGTCGGGGGAAATCGTCGGCTACTACCAGGACGCGTTCAAAACCGACGGAAAGAAGAAGATCCACGGCTTCATTCTGAGCGGCGGCGTCTTTTCCACGATCGACGTCGCGGGCGCGGCCGGGGCGGAGGTCCGAGGGATCGGGCCGGGCGGCGACATCGTCGGCGACTACTGGGTGGCGGGCGAGCCGGCCACGGCCACGCACGGGTTCCTGCTTCGCCGGAACGGCGAGTTCGTTCCAGTCGAATTCCCGCTGCACCCGTACACCTACCCGCAGCGGATCCTGCCCAACGGCACGATCCTTGGCTGCTACCACGAAAACGACATGCTGGGCTCGATGTTCGGAATGTGGATTCGGGGCGACAAGGCCGAAGCCATCCTGCAGACCTCGTCCATGCACAACGGCGCGACGCCGGACCTTCGCATCATCGTGGGCAGCTTCACGGACCTCAGCGAGGCCGCGCCGCGCTCCATGTGGGCCTACGTGATCCAGGACGGCGTCTTCACGCGGTTCCGGCTGCCCGGCAGCATCATGACGACGGCCTGGGACGTGACCCCGCAGGGCGTCATCGTCGGCACGTACCGCGACGCAAGCCTCAAGACCCACGGCTTCCTGCTGGAGAACGGGACGTACACAACGATCGACTTTCCGGGGGCCCCCGAGACGCGCGCGTGGGGAATGAACGCGAACGGAGACGTCGTCGGGTACTACGTGGATCAGAGCGGTCTGACGCATGGTTTCCTCCGAAAGAACTCCCATGAGCCCCGGCAACCGGAAACTCAGGACTCGGACCGGCACGACTAGAGGCGGGAGGGGTGATCCGGAGCGTGAGTAGGAAACTGTGCGCAGGTCAGCCTGACCGTCTGGTGGTTGGTGAGGAGGTTGCCGCGGCGGTGGATCCAGCGGACTTCGCGATAAGCTCCGAGGTGAGAAGACAGAACAGATCGAGATGGCGCTTTCCCCCGGTACGCGCCTCGGCCCTTACGAGATTCTCGCCCCGCTCGGGGCGGGAGGAATGGGCGAGGTCTGGCGGGCCACGGACACGCGCCTGGGCCGCGAGGTGGCGGTAAAGGTCCTTCCCGACGACGTGGCGAGCGACGCTCGCGCTCTTTCGCGATTTGAAAGCGAGGCCCGCGCCGTCGCCGCCCTCTCGCACCCCAACATCCTTGCGCTCTTCGACGTCGGTGAATCCGGCGGCATCCATTACGCGGTCACCGAGCTGCTCCAGGGCCAGACCCTCCGTCTCGCGCTTTCGGGCGGCCCTCTCACCGTTCGCCGCGCGCTGGACGTCGCCGTCCAGATCGCGGACGCGCTCGCCGCCGCCCACGAGAACGGCATCCTCCATCGCGACGTCAAGCCGGAGAATGTCTTCCTGGGACCGGACGGCCGCGTCAAGCTCCTCGACTTCGGCCTCGCCCGGCAGGCCTCGCACCGCGAACCGGACGACACCCGTTCCCCCACCGTCACGGACCTTTCGACTCCGGGGAGCGTGGCCGGCACCGTGGCCTACATGTCGCCCGAGCAGGCGCGTGGCGAGAGGGCCGACTTCCGGAGCGACCAGTTCTCGCTCGGCATCGTCCTCTACGAGATGCTGGCGGGACTGCGTCCCTTCCGGGGCGACTCGGCCGCGGAGACGCTCACGGCCATCATCCGCGAGGAGCCCGAGCCGCTCGAGAGGTCGGCGCCCGGCGTCCCCGGACCGGTTCGCTGGTGTGTCGGGCGCTGTCTCGCCAAGGAGCCCGGCGAGCGGTACGACTCGACACGCGACCTCGCGCGCGAACTGGCCACCTGCCGCGCCCATCTTTCCGAGACGACGAGCGGCGGCGCGGTATCCCCACCTCTCCCCCCGAGCCGCGTCTTCCTCAAGCGAATTCTCGCCGCCCTCGCGGCCACCGGGGTCCTTGCGGCAATCGCCGCCCTCACGCTCCTCCTCGTGCCGCGCCCGAAATTCTCCGGACCTATCCCGCGCTTCGACATCGAGCTCCCGGCGGGCTGGCGGCTCGATGCCGAAGGCCTCGACGTCTCTCCGGACGGGCAGCGGATCGTCTTCGGTGCCTTCCGCTGGAAAATCCCGTACGAATCGTGGGCCGATTCGGGCCTCTTCGTCAGGCCGATGGACTCGCTGGAGGCGACGCCGTTGAAGGGCGGAGAGCACGGATATACGCCCGCGTTCTCTCCGGACGGGCGCTGGATCGCTTTCACCTCCGGCGACGACGAGGGAGGCCGGCCCAAAATCCGAAGAGTCCCGGCCGAGGGCGGGATCCCGGAGAACCTCTGTCAGCTGGGCGGCGTGAACGGCCTCGCCTGGCTGGGGAACGACTCGGTTCTGATCGGCAGGCTCGGGCCGCTCGTCCGGGTCCCGGCCACCGGAGGGACTCCCGAGGCGATCACGGAGCTGGACACCGCGACCGGCGAAATGGCCCACGTCCTTCCCCATGTGCTGCCGGACGGCCGGACGGTGATCTACACGGCGCTGCGCTACGCGACCGAAGGATTGACCCGTTGGGACAAAACCCGGATCTGGGCGCAGCGGCTCGGATCGAAGGAGCGTTCCCTTCTCGTCGAAGGTGGCACGGATGGGCGATGGGCTCCGCCCGGGATCCTCCTCTTCGGGCGCAACGGCGTCTTGATGGGCGCACGCCTGGACGAGTCCACGCTTCGGCTCACCGGACAGCCCGTTCCGCTCGTCGCGGGTGTCTCCCACGCCATCATGACGCCGCGGCGCGGCGCGCAGCAGGGCGCCGTGAACGTCACGACGACTCGTGACGGAGCGCTCGTGTACGCCCCGGGATCGGTATCCAGCGAGGTGGAGCAGGCGCTCGTCTGGGTCGACGAAAAGGGGCACGAGACGCCGATCGACGCGCCCAGGCAGAGCTACTCGAGCGTCGCCGTCTCGCCCGACGGCGGGCAGATCCTCTATGCGCGGAACTACCCGGGAAAGCAGGTGGAGATCCTCGATCTCGGGCGCGGCTCGCGGCGGCAGGTCACGTTCGAAGGGAGTCACACCTGGGCCGCGTGGGGGCCGGGACCGGACCGGATCACGTTCACCTCCGACCACGAAGGCCCCTTGGCGCTCTACACGCGGAAGCTCGACGCTCCGCCCGACCAGACGGAGCGGCTCTGGGTCGACACCAGCTCCGGCCGGGTCGCCTTCAGGCCGTGGTCTCGCGACGGGCAGGCGCTCGTCTTCAGCGCCCGCGGACAGGAGACCGGAATGGACGTCTGGGCTCTCAGCCGCGGAGGTGAGGCGAGGCCGCTCCTCGCGACGCGCTTCGGCGAGAGGGAGGCTGTGGTCTCGCCGGATGGCAAGTGGTTCGCGTACCACTCGAACGAACAAGGCCAGCCTCGGATCCTCCTGAGGTCGCTCGACGGCGCCGGCCCGGTCCTGACCGTGACGACGGCCGGCGGGAACTTCCCGATCTGGGCCCGCGACGGCGGCGCCATTTTCTTCAAGATGAGGACGTGCACGACGGCCTGCACCGCGAGCGTCTACCGCGTCCGCCTCGTCCCGACGCAGGCCGGCTTCGAGGTCGGAAAGGAAGAGAAGCTCTTCGAAGGGGACTACGCCAGCATGCGGACGGGCGGAGCACTCGCGTGGGACGTGGCTCCGGACGGGCGGCTCCTCCTCACCAAACCACACTCTGAGTTCGACGACAAGGCGCACTGGGACACCGTCTTCGCGACGCGGATTCGCGTCGACCTTGGGGGGGTCGAGAGAATGATGTTGCGGGCCGAGAAGCGACCCTAGCAGCCGATCTTTCCCGGCGGGTCAGTACCAGTCGACCCGGACGCCGATCTGATAGCTCCGCGGGCTGTTCCACGCGATCGGCTGCCGGAGGGTCGCCGGTGACTCCACGGTCGTGCCGTAGCGTGTCGGCTGCTCCTGGCTGAAGACGTTGAAGATCGAGAAGATCGGCGTGACGGAGAGCCGGCTCCGGACCCTGATCGCCTTCATGAACTGGAGGTCGAGGTTGTTCAGGACGGCCGTGCGGTCCGTCCCGCGAGGCTCGACGTACTTGTCGCCGTGGCCACCCGGGCTCGCCTGCGTCACGGTGTACGGAACGCCGCTCTGGTAGTTGTAGGCGAACGAGAGCGTGGTCTCGACGAGAGGGATCCGCCAGGCGCCGTAGAGCTTGAAGCGGTTCCGGGCGTCGTCGTTCAGGTAGCCGTACCGGTTCACGAAGTTGTCCGGGTACCAGTCGAAGTCACCCCCCTGGTACTGGTTGACCTGGTCGACCGAGCCCTGGCTCTTCGAGTAGACGTAGCTGAAATATGCCTGAAGGCGGGCGGACCGGTAGTCGAGCGCGAACATCCAGGCGAAGTAGTTCGCCTGCAGGGCGTCCGTGACGCCGAACGAGGCCCCCGGCTGGTTCGACAGCCAGACGGTCGAACAGTCCGGCTGGCCGCTGCACGTGTTGTCGAAGAGGTCGTGCGTCTTCTTGTAGACGTACGTGGCGGTGCCGGAGAGCCCCCGGACGATCTCGCGCTGGTACGCAACGTTGACCTGCTCGACGTACGTCGGAGCGAGCGGCGAATCGACGCGCGGCTGCGCGGCATACGCGCCGCCGGTCTGACTGAGAATCTTCCACGCGCCTGCGGTGGCGCTCCATTGATAGGTGCGGCTGACCGGGGGGGTGAAGCCGAAGTCCGACAGCACGGCGACGATGAGACCGGGATCCGTGTAGAACGTGCCCCAGGCGGCAGAGAGACGGTTCTTGCCGTCGCCCCGCACGTCCCACGAGGCCGCAAGGCGCGGCTGGAGCTTGACCAGGTTGAGAAAGTTCGGGCCCGAGCGGCTGTAGTACTTCGACTCGTCCCACCGGAGGCCGAGATTGACGGTGAGATTCCTGATCGGCGACCACTGGTCCTGGACATAGGCCGCGTAGGATTTCCCGGTCGGCGCGGAGTCCGACGACTCGTTCACGAACTGGCGGAAGGGGATCCTCGCTCCGGCGGCGTCGAATCCGTTGAACCAGAAATAGGCGCCGCAAGTGCGGCCCGGGGTTCCAGGGCAGAATGAAGGGTCACTCGGTGTTCCGGTAAGGGCGGTGGAATTCAGGAACGAGGTCCGGTCCGTGTCGAAGCCGGCCTTGAGCTGATGGCTCCCGAGGACGTCGCCGATGAAATATGCCGTCGAGACGCCGCCGAGGTCGCGGCCCGAGGAGTTGCTGATGCCCTGGCGATTGTTGTCGTACCAGACGTTGCCGTCTTTCCGGTTCTGCGAGGCTGAGGTGGCGTAACCCGACGCCGGCGTGGAGCCGGCGCCGGGGGGGATCTGCCACATGCCGAGATTCAGGTCCGCCAGCCAGTTCTGACGGAGCACGCCGCTCAGCTTGAAGGAGTAGAGACGGATCGGCCCCTGCTGGTTCGTGAAGGTCGCCTCGGGGCGGAAGAGGACGCTGTCGGTCCCGCCGGTGATCTCGCTCGGGGCGTTCTGGAAGGAAATGAAACCGGCCAGCTCGGGGATCACGGTGAAGGAGAGCTTTCCTCCCGAGCTCCATCCCGTGAAGTGGCGAGTCGGCGGCGTGGGATTCTGCGACAGGATGACCGGGTCGGTCGTGAACGGCGTCCTGTAGTAGTCGGATCGGTTGGTGTTCAGGAAGAACCAGAGGGCGTCCTTGACGATCGGCCCGCCCAGCGTCGCGCCCCACGGCGTGCTCCGGGATTCGGCCTGGGTGCTGTCGAAGTGCTCGCCGTTCTCTGTGAAACGGTTGTCGTCGTACCGGATGTCGAAGGTGCCGGTGAACTGGTTGCCGCCGGCCTTCGTCACGACGTTGATGATGCCGCCCGAGGCCCGGCCGTATTCGGCCGCGTAACTGGACGTCTGAATCGACATTTCCTGAATGGCGTCGAGGTTCAGGGGCATCGTCCAGTTGTGGTACGTCGGGTCGGACGTGTTCACGCCGTCCATCTGCCAGCCGTTGTCCTGTTGGCGCGAGCCGAGGACGTAGGGGTTTGGATCGCCCGGAACCGAGTTGAGGACACCCGGGGCCTGCCCGACCAGCTTCTGATAGGGGGTACTGGTGAAGGACCCGACCGGCACGTTCCTCAGGTAGTCCCGGGCGTAGTTTTGCTGCGTGTTCGTCTGCGTCACGTCGACGACGAGGGTCTCGGACGTCACCGCGATCTCGGACGCGACCGGCGAGACTCGCATCGTCGCGTTGACCTGCGAGTCGAGGCCGAGCCGCACCTCCTGCTTCGCCGCCTCGAAGGTCCTGAAGCCCGTGAGAACGAAGACGACCTCGTACTCGCCGCCCGCGGGCAGGTTGAGCACCCTGAACGTACCGTCGCTTCCGGTCACGACCGTTCGCCGTCCCTGCAAGACCGGTGACGTGATCGTCACGACGACACCCGGGAGCGGCGCGGCGGCGTCGTCCCGGACGGCGCCCGAGATGCTACCCGTGAGCTGGGCCGAGGCGGGGTTGGCGGCGAGTCCGAGGAGGACGGCCGAGGCAAGAAGCAGCCAAAGCGACCGCATGCCGGCGGCGCGGGATCCTCTTCTCTTCGGGAACCCCATGGAGACCTGCCAGTCTCTCGTTCGTAGTGGACAGCTATTTCTTGCAGGCTCCGCTCGCGCCGACGGGGCGGCCATGATGCATGTGAATCAGCAGCAGCAGACGCACCGTGAACGATTCAAGTGAAATTGTGTACAAGTCAGCAGTCGTTGAGCCATGCCGGCGGCACTCGTTCGGTGTGGATCAGCACCTATCGCCTGCGTGCCAGAGGCCGAGACTCCGCACGAGTTCTGACCTGAGATTGAGAAGGCCGATAAAGTAGCGACACTTGTTGTTGCAATGATCGGTCAGACACTTGGTCACTACCGCATCGAAGAGGAGCTGGGAGCCGGCGGCATGGGCGTGGTCTACCTGGCCACGGATACGAAGCTCGGCCGCCCTGTGGCAATCAAGGTTCTCCGGCCCGAGTTCGCCCAGGACCGGGACCGAGCCGTGCGCTTCGATCGCGAGGCCCGCGTGCTCGCCTCCATCAACCACGCCAACATCGCGGTCATTCACGGCCTGGAGGAGTCCGGCGGCGTGGCGTTTCTCGTGCTGGAGTACGTGCCCGGCAGGACGCTGGCCGAACTCCTGCGCCGGGGACCGCTTCCCGCGCGCGAAGCGATGGCAGCTGCCGTTCAGATCGCCGAAGCGCTCGAGGCCGCGCACGAGCGGGGCATCATCCATCGCGACCTGAAGCCGGCCAACATCAAGGTGACCGACGAGGGCAAGGTGAAGGTCCTCGATTTCGGTCTGGCCAAGGCGCTCGAGGCCGGGCCCGTCTCGATGGTCGCCGAAACGGTCACGAAGGAAGCCGAGCCGACGGTCCAGGGCGTCATCCTCGGGACTGTCCCGTACATGAGCCCCGAACAGGCTTGCGGGAAGCCCCTCGACACGCGCACGGACATCTGGTCCTTCGGCTGCGTGCTGTACGAGGCCCTCACGGGCAAGCGCGTCTTCAAGGGGGAGACCACGACCGAGATCCTGGCGGGCATCCTCGAGCGGGAACCGGACTGGGAGCCGCTCGAGAGGTCGGCGGTTCCGGGGAACATCAGGCAACTGGTGAAACGTTGTCTCCAGAAGGAGCCGCGCGCGCGGCTGCGCAGCATCGGCGACGCACGCATCGAACTGGAAGACACGCTGGCTGGGCGGGTCTCCACGGCGGAGACGAGTGCGATCGCTCCGCCTCGCTGGCGCGGGATGCTTGTCGCCGCCCTTGCCGTGATCGTTCTGGGCGGGGCGGGCATCGGGATCTGGTTCTGGAATCACATGCAGGCGAGCACGCCCTCTCCGACCGTTCGCTTCACGATCGACCTGCCCAAGGACCGAGCGTCAAGGCCGACATGGAACGCACAGCTCATGCTTTCCCCGGATGGCAAGATGCTCGCTTTCTCGAACCAACCTGGCCCGGCGACATTCCTGCGGCGCCTGGATGCGCTCGACGCGAGACAGCTGACCGACGCTCCGGGACTGGCGATCCCCGTCTTCTCGCCCGATGGGCGGTCGCTGATCCTGATGGATCCGATGCGAATGGTGGTGAACAAGGCGTCGCTCACGGGGGGCGCCCCGCTGCCCATCGCTCCTGGCGATATTTGCTTCCGCGGGGACTGGGCCCCCGACGGCTACTACTACTGGACGTCCCACTACTTCGGGCCGATCGTCCGGACGCTTGTGTCGGGTGGAGAGTCGGAACCGGTCACCGAGCTCGACCTCGGGAGGCAGGAACGAACGCACCGTCATGTCCAGATGATGCCGGGCGGGAAAGCGCTCATCTTCACGGTCTCCTCCGGCGGCATGAATTCCTTCGACGACGCGCGGATCGACGCCTTCACGCTCGACACGAAGATGCGCAAGACGCTGGTCCAGGGAGGATTCAGCGCGCGGTACTCGTCGTCGGGCCACCTCGTCTATGCGCGCGGCGGCTGCCTGTACGCCGTCCCGTTCGATGCGAAGCGCCTCGACGTGACGGGGCCGCCCGTCAAGGTGGTCACCGACGTGTTCATGAGCACGAACTCCGGCGCTGCCCATTTCGACGTTTCGGGCGGCTCGCTGGCGTACCTGGCCGGCAAGGCCGAGGGCGGTGACCGCACACTCGTCTGGGTGGACCGCCTGGGCAACGCGATCCCGCTGCCGCTTCCGTCCCGTTCGTACTCGTTCCCCAGGATCTCACCGGACGGCACGCAACTGGCCTTCGAGGTCGAGGGCGTCAACCACGACCTGTACACCTACGATCCGAGCCGCGATGTCGTGTCGAAGATGACGACCGACGGCATGAGCCACGCGCCCGTCTGGACGCCGGACGGGAGGCGCATCGCTTTCCGCTCCTGGAAGGCGGGGACGATGACGATGTGGTGGATGCCGGCGGACCGCAGCAGCCCTGAGGAGCGGCTAACGACGGTCGGCGAGCGGCAGAGCCTGGCGTCGTTCTCTCCGGACGGACGCTACGCCTTGTTCCACCAGATGGATCTTGGCGGTGGTAGGGCGGCCGGATCGGGCGGCAGCGCGACCTTAGGGACGACCAAGGCCGAAATGCACATCTGGGTCCTTCCGATGGAGGGTGACCGCACACCGCAGCCGTTCACGAAGACCAGCTTCATGGAGGCGTCGGCGCGTTTTTCGTCCGACGGCAAGTGGGTCGCGTTCTGTACCAACGAGCCGGGCAAGCCCGAGGTGTTCGTGCAGCCGTGGCCGGGTCCCGGGCCGAGAATCCAGGTTTCCTCGGACGGCGGCACCGATCCCGTCTGGAGCCGCGACGGCAGGGAGCTTTTCTATCGCAGCGGCGACAAGATGATGGTCGTTGCGGTGCGCACGGCGCCGGCGTTTCAGGCCTCGAAGCCCGGGGTGCTCTGGGAGGGACACTACTCGCACGGCATGGGTTCCTCCTGCGGCCCGCCCGGGCTGAGCGAATCGAACTATGACGTCAGCAGCGACGGTCAGCGGTTCCTGATGGTCAAGGACGTCAGCCAGGACGCGATCTCCACCCGGATCGTCGTAGTCGTGAACTTCGCCGAGGAGTTGAAGCGGCTGATGGCAGAGAAGAACCGGAAGCCTGATTCGGGCCCGTAAGCCCGTGAATGGATCCGGATCAAGTAGGCGCCGTAGCTGATGAGTCAGAATCTCTCGCCGACGAGGACGATGGCGCCGGTGGGGACCGGGACGCCGCCCTTCGGCTCGACGGAGACGGCGAACTTCACGGGCCTCTCGTCGAAGGACTCCTGCTTCGAGATGGGAATCACCGTCGCCCCGTCGCTCTTCGCGTCGAACGTTCCGGCGGGGACGGGCTGGTCGCCTACGAACGCCCACAGCTCGTAGCTCTTCTCGAGCGGCAGGGGAGGCAGGCCGGACACCCAGAGGATTCCCTGCTTCGTCCCGGGATTCCAGAGCAGCTTGGCGCGGGCGGCCGGATTTCCCTCGAGCCCCTTAAGGAGCGCAACCTGCACGCGCGGGTCCTTCAGCCAGGAAATTTCCTGCGACGTCAGCGAGATCTGACCGTCGCGCTCCTTGACCATCGTCTCGAGGCGCACGACGTTCTCGCGCGTCGCCGCGAGGTCCGCGCGTGTCGCGTACCAGAGGGCCCCGAACGCGGCCGCGAGCATGAACGACGCGGCGACGCCGAGCGCCCAGATCATCGTGGCGAGGCCCCGGTCCGGCCCGGCTTCGGCGATCGCGTGAGCGGCCGCTTCGGCGCCCGGCCCGCGGATCTCCCAGAGGACACGGTCCCGGACCTCGGCAGGCGGCGCGATCTTCGCGCCCGTGTCGAGCGCGTCGAGCTCGGCCTCGAGGGCCTCGGCCTGGAAGGCGGCCTCTTCCGCGGCGCGGAGGGCGCGCGTCCGCTCGTCAGCCACGGCTGATCTCCTTCCGCGCGTTCGCGGCGATCGTGCGCATCTTCGAGAGGCCCGAGCGCGTCCGGCTCTTCACGGTCCCGAGCGGTTCGGAAAGGCGCGCGGCGATCTCTTCCTGCGTCAGGCCTTCGAAGTACGCGAGGCGGAGCACCGCCTGCTCGTTCTCGTTCAGCTGGGCGAGCGCGCGCTCGACGAAGTCCTTCACGTCGGACGCCTCGGTCTCGTCGGCGGCGCCGGCGGCCTGCTCGAGGATGGGCGTGTCCGCCGCCGTGATCCTTTTGTCGAACGACCGGCGGCTGCGCCAGCGGTCGAGCGCCCGGCTGCGCGCGATCGTGAACAGCCAGCCCCGCACGGATGCGCGGGCGGCGTCGAAGCGGCGCGCATCGCGCCAGGCCTGGACGAAAGTCTCCTGCAGCACGTCTTCGGCGTCCCTCGCGTCCTTCAGGATACGAACGCAGAACCCGAAAAGGACCGGTGCGTGGAGATCGTAGAACGCGGCGAACGCCTCGCGGTCGCCCGCGACGATACGCGCGAAGAGGTCGTCAGCCGCCGCGTCCACGCTCCGGCAGACTGACGGGGCCGCCGGGGACTGTCAAGCGGGAGGGCGATCGAGGCATACTTGTCCGGCATGCGCCCGCTGTCCGTGGACCTTTCGCAAAAGGGTCTTCGCCCCTATTTTCTGTGGGACGAGGACCTTTCCGTCGGCGATCTCGAGGATCGCCTGAGAGGAGAGGACCGGGGAGAGCGACTTCGTCTGCTCGCGAAAATGCTGCGCGAGGCGCGCGACGTCGACGTCTGGCGTTTCGTCACGCCTGTGGAGGTGGCCGAAGCGTTGCCGGCCATCCTCCACCGCCTCGGCCGGCGCCGGGCGTTCTGGGAGTTCCTCATCGAAGGTTGGCGAGCCGATGGCCTCCTCGCCCGATAGGCTGACCCCGCTCCGGCGTGATCTTCTCCGGATCGATCCGGTCGAGGAGATTCTGGTCAACAAGCTGACGACGGTGCTCTCGCGTGGAGAGGAGCGGGACCTCGTCGACCTGTTCCTCCTGGAGAAGTCGGGCCACCGGATCGAGTCGGCCCTGCCGGCCGCGCTCGCGAAGGACGCCGGATGCACGCCGGCCGCGCTGGCCTGGGTGATCTCGGAGATCCGGATCCCGGATGGGATGCCGTTGCCGGCCGGAATCCCGGCTGCCGAGCTTCAGGTCTTCCTCGCCGACGTCTTGCGGCGCCTGCGCCGCGCCGCGCTGCCGTAAGCCTCGCGTCATTTGACGCTCTCCTTCCCGGCCGGTACCGTCGGGCCGAGGCGCGCTGCGCGCGCCCGGAGCACGCATGACACGCAAGCATTCCAACGCCTCCGGCGGCCAGCCGCCCCTGCCGTTCGACGCGGAGGTCGCCCTTCCGGAGGAGGCCCGCAGGCGATACCTGAATTACGCCCTGTCCGTCATCACGTCGCGCGCGCTGCCCGACGTTCGCGACGGCCTGAAGCCCGTCCAGCGCCGGATCCTCTTCGCGATGTTCCAGAACCTCCACCTGATGCCGGACGCGAAGTTCAAGAAGTCCGCGTCGGTCGTCGGCGACGTGATCGGCAAGTACCACCCGCACGGCGACGTCGCGATCTACGACGCGATGGTCCGCATGGCGCAGCCCTTCTCGCTGCGCGCGCCGCTCGTGGACGGCCACGGCAACTTCGGCTCGCTGGACGGCGACTCGGCGGCCGCGTACCGGTACACGGAAGCGCGCCTCAGGCCGCTCGCGATCGAGCTCCTCTCCGAGATCCGCAAGAAGACGGTCGACTGGCGCCCGAACTTCGACGGCGTCCACTTCGAGCCCGTCGTCCTCCCGGCGCGCTTCCCGAACCTCCTCGTGAACGGCGCAAGCGGCATTGCGGTCGGCATGGCGACGTCCATCCCGCCGCACAACCCGGTCGAGGTGCTCGACGCCGCGATCGCGGCCGTCGACGACCCCGACGCGGACCCGCTCAAGCACATCAAGGGGCCGGACTTCCCGACGGGCGGCCTCCTCCTCGGGGGCAAGCGCGAGATGCGCGCGATTTACGAAACCGGCCAGGGCACGCTCAAGCTGCGGGCCGAGTGGGAGGTCGAGGAGGGAGCGCGCGGCGCGCAGACGATCGTCGTCACGTCGATTCCGTATGCGCAGGAGAAGGCCTCTCTCGTCTCGAAGATCGCGGACGTCATCATCGAGCGGCGGCTCCCGGTCCTCGTGGACGTCCGCGACGAGTCGACGAACGACGTGCGCATCGTCCTCGAGATCAAGCGCGACACGGACCCCGCGCTCGTCATGACGTATCTCTACAAGCACACGCCGCTCGAGACGACGGTCCCGATCAACCTCACGTGCCTCGTCCCGGGCCCGAACCCGGACGTCGGCGAGCCCGCGCGCCTCTCGCTCAAGGCGATGCTGCGCCACTTCCTCGACTTCCGTTTCGAGACGGTGCGCCGCCGCTTCACGTTCGACCTCGAGGAGCTGCGCCGACGCATCCACCTCCTCGAGGGCTTCGTGATCATTTACGACGCGCTCGACGAGGCGATCCGGATCATCCGCAAGTCGGACGGCAAGGCGGACGCGGCCGGGAAGCTCATGAAGCGCTTCGGCCTCGACGAGGAGCAGGTCGAGGCGATCCTCGAGACGAAGCTCTACAAGCTCGCGCGCCTCGAGATCGACGCGATCCGCGCCGAGCTGAAGGAGAAGCTCGCGGAGGCCGGAATCATCGAGGCGATCCTCAAGTCGCCGAAGAAGCTGTGGAACGAGGTCCGGGGCGAGCTCGGCGAGGTCCGCGAGACCCTCGCGGGGGAGAAGCGCCGCACGAAGGTGCTCGCGAGCGTGGACGAGCCAACGTACGACGCCGAAGCGTTCATCCAGCACGAGGACACCTTTGCCGTCGTGACCGTCGACGGGTGGCTCAAGCGCCTCGGCCAGCTGAAAGACCCGAAGACGACACGCCTGCGCGAGGGCGACGAGGTCCTCGCCGTGCTCCAGGGCTCGACGAAGGAGCTCGGCATCCTCTTCTCGAACCACGGCGCCGCGTACGTCCTCCACCTGAACGACGTACCGCCGTCGACCGGTTACGGCGAGCCCGTCCAGAAGCTCTTCAAGTTCGGGGACGGCGAGCGCGTCGTCGCGGCGATGTCCCTCGACCCGCGGATCACGCGCCCGAAGAACGCGGTGCTCCTCGCCGTCACGCGGCGCGGGCTCGTCTTCCGCTTCTCGGCCGACCCCTTCCGCGAGGTGACGACGCGGGCCGGCCGGCGCTTCGCGCGGCCCGCCAAGGGCGACGAGGTCGCTCACGTCTTCGTCTGCCTCGAGAAGGACCTCGTCGCGCTCGCGTCCGAGAAGGGCCGGGCGATCCTCTTCCCGGCGGCCGAGGTCCCCGTCCTCGCGGGGCCGGGCAAGGGCGTCCTCGGCTTCAAGCTCGCGCCGGACGACAGGCTCGTGGGCGCGGCGCTCTTCGGCGAGGACGAGAAGCGCGCGACGCTCACGCTCGTAAACGGCAAGGGCACCGAGCATACGATCACGAAGCGCTACACGCCCGTCTCGCGCGGCGGGAAGGGCTTCGAGCTCATCAAGCGCGACCGCTTCGTCAAGGCCCTCGCACCGGACATCGAGCTGATCCCATTTGGCTGAGACAGAGTCGCGACGGGATAAGATCGAGGAGAGGGGAGAAGAGAGGATTTCCATGAAAGTGAATAGGGCAGGGATCGCGGCTGTTCTCTTTTCGTCTTCTCTCTTCGCGGCGCCCGTCGAGCTGCCGCGGCCGAGCCCGGCCGCGTCCGTGTTCGAGAAGATCGGAACCGCCCGCTTGACCGTCACGTATTCGCGCCCCGCCGTGAAGGGCCGCGAAGTCTGGGGCGGGCTCGTCCCGTACGGCCAGGTCTGGCGCCTCGGCGCGAACGACGCGACGACGCTGGAGGTGTCGGAGGCCTGCAAGCTGGCGGGCCACGACCTTCCAGCCGGCTCGTACGCGCTCTTCGCGATCCCCGCGAAGGACAGCTGGACGATCGTCGTGGATTCCCAGGCCAAACAGTGGGGCGCCTACTTCCGCGACCCGAAGAAAGACGTCTTCTCCTTCGACGTGACGCCCTGGATGGACGAGCTCAAGGGCGATCTCCTCGCCGATTCCGGCAAGTACGCCGAGGCGGCGCCCTGGCTCGAGAAGGCCATCGAGGGTTCGAAGAAGGCCGGCGCGCCCGAGGAGTGGCGCGACGGTGCGCGGAAGAAGCTCGCCGAGTGGGCCGCGAAGGGAAAGTCGAAGGCCTGATGGACGTCGTCCTGGCCGAGAAGTACGGGTTCTGCGCGGGCGTCCGCGTCGCGGACAAGCTCGTCCGTCTCGCGGCGCAGCGCGGCGAGACGGGTGCGATCCTCGGCCAGGTCGTCCACAACGAGAGCGTCGAATCCGAGATGGCGGGCCTCGGCTTCCCGACGGTCCACGCGCTCGAGGACGCGCGGGAGCACGCCGGCCGGATCGTGTTCTCGGCGCACGGCGTCGCGCCGTCCGTGCGCGCGCGCGCCGCGGCGCTCGGACTCGCGGCGATCGACACGACGTGCAAGTTCGTGACGGACATCCACAAGGAGATCGGCCGCTCGCTCGCGGAGGGCGCCTTCCTCGCGATCCTCGGGCAGGCCGACCACCGCGAGGTCGTCGGCTACACGAAGGACGTCGACCCGGCCCGCTACGCGGTCTTCTACAGGCTCGAGGACGTGAAGGCGTTCGACTGGTCGCGCGTCTCGTCGGTCAAGATCGTCTTCCAGACGACGATCAACTCGGAGACGTTCGCCGAGCACGTGGCCGAGATCCGGCGGCGCGTCGCCGACACGCGCACCGCGGACACCATCTGCTACGCGACGAAGGAGAACCAGGACGCGCTCCGCGTGCTCTGCGACGACCCCACGATCGACGCGATCGTCGTGATCGGCGGCAAGCACAGCAAGAACACGAAGGAGCTCGCCCACATCGCCGCGGAGAAGAAGCCGACGTTCCTCGTCGGCACCGCCGCCGAGCTCGACCCCGCGAAGCTCGCGGGGTCGAAAAAGGTCGGCGTCTCCGCGGGCGCCTCGACGCCGGACTATGACGTCGAGGCGGTCGTCGCGAAGCTGAAGTCGATCTAGCGCCGCTTCGGGTGCCAGCCGTCGTCGCCGTCGGGGGGCTTCGGAGTCGGGACGGGTGTCGTCGTCGAGCGCGCTGTCGGCGTGGGCGTCGGAACGACCGTGGGCGTCGCTGTCGGGACCGGCGTCGAACCGGGCGTCGCGGACGGCGTCTGGCGCGGAGTGGGAGTGGGCGTGGGCGGATTGCCCTCCCCGGACGGTCCGTTGTGGCACGTGTAGCAGCCCACGAGCGCGCCGGCCGCGAGCTTCACCGTTCCGTGCTCCGTGCTGAACGTCCGGTCCGTGAAGGCGCGCGAGAGGACCGTGCCCCGGTCGTCCTTGCCGTGACACGCGCGGCAGGACGTGAGGTTGGATTTCGCGGCGCCCTCGTGCCCCTTCACCCAGCTCTGGCCGAGCGGGTGCAGGCCGTGCGGCCCGCCGTTCGTCGTCGAGGGGACGGACGCGTTGTGGCACGTGGAGCACTCCGACAGCGTGCCCGCGTGGCCCTGCAGGGCGATGCTCTGGAGGTTGTCGTTCGCGTGCGAGGACGGGTACTCGGCGTGAGTCGCGCCGTGGCACGCGGAGCACTGCAGCCCGCCGTGCCCCTTCGAGAACCGGTAGAGCGAGAGGCCCGCGCCGGGCGTGTCGGCGTTCGTCGCGAAGACCGTGCTCGCCGGAGCGCGCGGGTTGCCGTGCACGTCGAATACCGAGGTGTAGCGGATCTGGCCGTCGTTCACGGTCGCGGTCCCCGCGTGGCACTGCTGGCAGGACGGCTCCTGGAGCCAGCCCGTGCGGCCGGCGGCGCCCACGGCGCTCATCCCGCCGTGGCAGCTCTGGCACTGCATGAGCATCGATCCGTCCGAGGCGACGGCGGCGCCCATCGCGCCGCGCAGGCACTTCGTCTCGGAGCCCGGGTGGCAGCGGTAGCAGGCCGAGCGATTCGCGACGGAGTCGAGCGCGAGGCCGTTCGTCGGGTCGAGGACGCGCGCGTGGCGCGCGTGCATCGCCTGCGTGAGCGGCGGGATCCCGGCCCGGCCGCTGCCCGCCAGCGCCTCGGAGCCGTGGCAGGACGCGCAGAGGATCGACTTGCCGCCGGCCACCGTGGCCGAGAGACCGGCCGGGTTGAAGCCGAGGGCCGCAAGGGCCGCCGCGTACGCCGCGTTCGACGCGTTCATGTCGTCGTGGAGCCGCAGGATGTTGAGGCGGTAGTCGCGCTGGGGGTTCGCGTCGTGGATCCAGCCGCCGTACGGCCGCGCGGCGGGGCCTGACGCCGAGGAATGGCACGAGCTGCAGTCCATCTCGTCGGAGACCGGGAGGACGATGTTCGTCGACGCGAGGATCGCGCCGGCCGGGCTCTTCGCCGTGACCTTCATGAGCGGGTAGAAGTTCTTCTTGCCGGCGTCGTCGTACGGCGTGATCGGGATGCCCTCGGCGATCCACCACTGGAGCGCCGGATCCCAGCCCATCGGCTGGGCGGCGTTCGCCGAGCCGGGCATCTTCTTTCCGAGGAGGCCCGTGTCGGCGGCCGGGGAGGCCTTGAAGAGGCTCTGGACGTTGCTCCAGAAGTTCGTCTTCCCGATCGAGGTCCGGTTGATGGACCCGGTGGGGTCGGCGACCGCCTCGTACGTGAGGACGGCCCGGGCGGGGTCCGTCACGCGCTTGCCCGAGGCGTCGACGACCTGCGCCTGGATCGTGTTGTAGGGCGGAAGGATCGCGAAGACCCCGAAATCCGCGTCCATGCAGTGCATTCCGAGGTTGTTCCAGGCCACGACCGTCCAGCCCGTCGGGCCCGCGGCCCCGCCGGGCCGGAGCGCGAGAAGGAGGCCCGCCGCCGCGCCGAGGAGGAGTACTGAATACTTTTTAGTCATATAGTCTCCTTTTCGATGTGGCTCGGCCGGTACCCGTCGTCGTGGAAAGCCGGAAGGACTCGGCGGGGAGTGCCGAAGCGTCGGATTTTCCAACGTTGAGACGTCGTCTCGCTGATGCAGCTGTACTAGAGGGTGATTCCCGTCCGGAGCCGGGCGGATAATTCAGGCCGATGGAGACCCCGGCGATTCCCGCGCTCGACGCCCAGGAAGGCCTCGGCTTCGGGCCTCTCGAGACCGTCTTCGAGGCGCTGGGCCGCGCGCTCATCGTCCTCGACGCGGAGTTCCGGATCATCCGCGCGAGCCATACGCTCGACGAGATCGCGGGCAAGGGGATCGTCGAGTCCGTGATCGGCAAGCCCATCGAGGAGCTCGTCGGCGCGAAGCTCTTCGGCCCCGCGGACACCCTTCGCGAGGCGCTCACGGGCGGCCGGCGCGAGGAGGGGCGGCGGGCGGTCCTGCGCTGCGGCGAGAAGAGCGCGCGCCTCGTCTCTCTCACGGCGGCCGTCGTCCCGCTCCACGTCTCGAACCACTGCGACCCGCGGGCGCGCTACCTCGTCGTCGTCCGCCCGGCCGAAGACGAGGACTCGCTCCTCCAGAGCATGATCGCGTCGCACGGCCTCGTCGCGCGGTCGCCCGCGATGCTCAAGATCGTCCACCTCGTCGAGTCGCTCCACCGGAGCAACGCGACGGTGCTCATCACGGGCGAGAGCGGGACGGGCAAGGAAGTCATCGCGCGCGCTCTCCATTCGAGCTCGCTCCAGAGCTCGGGGCCGTTCGTCGCGGTGAACTGCGGGGCCCTTCCCGCGGACCTCCTCGAGAGCGAGCTCTTCGGGCACGTGAAGGGCGCGTTCACGGGCGCGGTCCGCGACCGCGTGGGCCGCTTCGATCTCGCGCGCGGCGGGACGATCTTCCTCGACGAGGTCGGCGACATCCCGCTCCACCTGCAGGTCAAGCTCCTGCGCGTCCTTCAGGAGCGGCAGTTCGAGCGCGTCGGGGAGAGCCGGACGCGGCCGATGGAGGCGCGAATCATCGCGGCGACGAACCAGGACCTTCACGGCGCGATCCAGACGGGCCGTTTCCGCGACGATCTCTACTACCGGCTGCGCGTCGTGCCGATCCACATCCCGCCGCTCCGCGAGCGGCCCGAGGACGTCGCCCTCATCGCCCAGCACCAGCTCGCGCACATCGGCGGGCGCGCGGGCCGCGCGCTCCAGCTCTCGCCCGACACGCTCGAGGCGCTCAAGACCTACCCCTGGCCCGGCAACGTGCGCGAGCTCGAGAACGCGCTCGAATACGCGGTGGCTCTCTGCACGGGCCAGACGATCCAGATCGAGGACCTGCCCGAGGAGATCCGCTCCGGTGGAGCCGCGGCAGAACCGCCGCGCCCGGCGGCTCCCGCCTCGGCGCCCGTGAGGGCGGCGGACTCCGCCGTCGATCCCGAGCGCGCGCAGATCGTCGAGGCCCTCGAGAGCGTCCACTGGAACCGCCAGAAGGCGGCCGAGGCCCTTCGCCTCTCCCGCTCGACCCTCTGGAGGCGGATGCGCGACCTGGGCATCGAGTGAGCTCGCGCCGCGACTTCCTCGGTCAGCTCTGGGTGTGGACGGGCGCCGCGCTCGCGACCGCCTCCGGATTCGTCCTCTTTCGCGCATTGAGGTCCGCGGCACCGCCGGTTCGCGAGGTCGCTCTGGACGCGGCGGTGGTCGCGCGGGCGGTCGCCTCCGGCGGCGCGGCCGTGGGCGAGATCTTCGTGGCGGGAACCGCCGAAGCCCCCGTCGCGGTCTCCCTGGCATGCACGCATCTCGGCTGCCGCGTCGCGGGCGCGCCCGGCGGATTCGCGTGCCCGTGCCACGGCAGCCGCTACGACGCGGCCGGCGCGCCCGTGGCGGGACCCGCGCGCGCGGCCCTCGCGCGCGTGCCGCTGGTGAAGCGCGGGGAATCGTGGATCGCCCGGCTCTGACGGACGCGCCTGCCCCGCGCGCGGGTCCGCCGTCCGGCGGCTTCGGGCGGCTCTCCTTCGGTTTCCTCGCCGTGAGCGTCGTCTCCGGCGTTCTTCTCGTTCCTTTCTATTCGCCCGCAGGGGCGTGGGAGAGCCTCGAGAAGATCCAGGGCGGCCTCGCGTGGGGGTTCTTCCTCCGGGCTCTTCACGCGTACTCGAGCTTCGCCGTCCTCGTGACGATGGCCCTGCACGTCGTGCAGGTCCTCGCGGCGAGGACCGAGCGCCAGCTCCCGTCCGGCGTCTGGTGGCGGTCGGTGGTTCTTCTGCCCGTCACGGTGGCGGCGCTTCTCGGCGGCTTCGTCCTGCGCGGTGACGCGGAAGCCGTGGCCGCCCTCTCGATCTGGCGGCGCATCCTCGAGTCGCTCCCGCTCGCGGGCGCCGAGATCGCGCGCCTCTTCCTCGGATCGGTCCCCGGCGACCTCGGCCCGGCGGCCCTGCACCACGCCGGGACCCTCACGCTCCTCCTCTGGTTCTTCACCGCCGAGCACGCCGGGCGCCTTTTGCCCGACGCGCGCGGGACGGTCCTCGCGGCCCTCGTCTCCGTCGCCCTTGCCGGAGTCGTGCCGCTTTCGCTCGGGGCGCCGCCGTCGGCGTCGCCCGCGCACCTCCTCGGCCCGTGGTCGCTCCTCGGGCTGCAGGGCGCGCTCGAGGTCCTGCCGCCGGCGTCGGGCTGGGTTCTTCCGCTCGCAGCGGTCCTCGTTCTCGGCCTCGTCCGCCACGCGGAGGGCCGCGCGCGCCGGGCCCTCCTCGCCGCGCTCGGGGCGTGGGGAGCCGCCTACGCGGCCTTCACGGTCCGCGTCCTGCTCGCGGCGAGGGGCTGATGTTCCGGACGTTCGCCTTCGTCGCGGCTCTCTGCGCGGCGCTGCTCGGTCTCCTCACCGCGTTCAGCCGGGAGGCGCGACGCGCATCGGCTCTCGGGCGAGGGCCGGACCGCGCGGGCGGCCGCGTCGAGCGCTGCGTTACGTGCCACACGAAGGAGACCGAGGATCCCGGCGGCGCGCACGCGCGGGCTGCAGTCGGCTGCGCGTTCTGCCATCTCGGGAATCCGCTCGCCTTCTCGAAGGAGCGCGCGCACGAGGGTCTCGAGAGGGAGCCCGGCGCGCTGTCGACGGTCGCGCTCACGTGCGGTCGCCCGGATTGCCATGCCCGCGAGGCGGCGCGCATCGCGACGTCGCCGATGACGCGGAACGCCGGGATGGTGGCTGTGGACCGCTTCGCGTTCGGGGAGATCGCGGAGCCCGACGGGACTCGCACGATCGCGGAGGTGCTCGCGGCGGCGCATCCGACACTCGCGGAGAGCCACCTCCGGAAGCTCTGCGCGGGCTGCCACCTCGGAACGCGGCGCACGAACCGCGACGACCTGATAGACGGCAACGGCTCCGGCTGCGCGGCCTGCCATGTGGCGCGGAAGCTCGACGACAAGCCGCGCCCGCATCCGCCCGTCGACTCGAAGATCACGGACGACCGCTGCTTCGGTTGCCACAGCGGAAGCGCGCGCATCGCGCTCAGTTATCAGGGGCTCGTCGAAGTCGAGAAGAACGCTCCGCTCGCTCACGCCGCCTCCGACGTCCATCAGGCCGCTGGCATGGCTTGTATCGACTGCCACCTCCATACGGACCTCATGGGCGACGGCACCGCTCGCACGCACAAGGAGGACCAGGTCGAGATCACGTGCGAGGCCTGCCACGGGCCGGTGCGCGCGGGCGGCGAGGTCGCATGGCGCGACGTGAAAGACGAAATCAGCAGGGAGATTCTGGCTAGAGAGAAGAGAAGAGAAGAGGAAGATTTGCTTAGAAAGGGGAAGAGGGGAGAGGGCGGCGCATCCGACGATCCGGCCCGCCTCGGGCGACGCGGGGCTCCGGTTCTCAACCTTCTAAGAAAATCTTCCTCTTTCTATTCTTCTTTCTCCTCTTCCTGGGTCCTCGTTCGAAAGCTCGACGGCGTCGAGCTGCCCGTGAAGCAGACGCCGCGGGACCGCAACCACACGTTGCGCGGGCACGAGCGGCTCTCCTGCAGCTCGTGCCACGCAGCGTGGGTGCCGACGTGCGACTCGTGCCACACGTCGTACTCCGCATCCGGCTCGTGGTGGGACTTCGGGGCCGGCAGGGAGACGCCGGGCGGCTGGACGGAGAAGTCGGGTCCGTTCGCCGCTGCGCCGCCCCTCCTCGGCGTCCGCGCCGACGGGAAGATCGTGCCCGCGCAGTACGGGATGGTCCTCACGATCGACGCGACGGCAGCGGGCGGTGCGAAGACCTCGCGCCGGCTCCTTGCTCCTGCCGAGCCGCACACGACGGGGAAGAGGGCGCGCACGTGCGAGAGCTGCCACCGCGCGCCGCCGCAGCCGGAGTTCGAAGCCGGCACGCGGACCGGGTTCCGGGATCTGAATGAAGACGAACGGCGCCGCGTGGCGCGCGCGGCGTTGAAGGAGAAGTGACATGGGCGAGAAAGTGAAGATCGGAATCGTCATCTGCGGCCGGTACGGCACCTGCGCGGGCGGAAAGTGCTTCCGCGCCCTTCGCGAGCGGGAGGGTGCGTTCGCCGCTTACGCCGGACGGGAGGTGGAGCTCGTCGGCTTCACGACCTGCGGGGGCTGTCCCGGCGGCAACGTTGAGTACGCCCCCGAGGAGATGAAGAAGAACGGCGCCGAGGTCATCCACCTCGCCACGGGCTTCGTCGTGGGCTACCCGCCCTGCCCCTACCTCGACCACTTCGTCCGGATGATCCCGGAGAAGTTCGGCCTGAAGGTCGTCGTGGGGACCCACCCCATCCCCCAGAAGTACTACAAGATCCACCAGGCTCTGGGGACATGGGAAGACCCTCGTTGGGACGAGCTCCTGACGCCGACGCTCGGCGAAGAGCCCGTCCGCGTGGCCTACGACTAGAGGCGCGCGCCCCCGGCGGGAGCGGGGCCGGGTACGATTGGGCGCGTGAAGAAGGACGGAGAGGCCGATCTGGCTCCGAGCTGGTCCAACCTCGAGGCCGTTTTCGAGTCGCTGGGGCGCGTCCTCATCACGCTCGACGCGCAGTTCGTGATCATCCGCGCGAGCCACACGCTCGACGCCCTCGCTGGGGAGGGCGCGGCCGCGTCCGTGATCGGCAAGCCGATCGAGTCGCTGATCGGCGCGCGCCTGTTCGGCCCGGAGGACTCTCTCCGGGAGGCTCTCCGGGCAGGGCGCCGGGAGGAGGGGCGGCGGGGCGTCCTGCATTGCGGCGAGGACGCCGCCCGGCTCGTGTCCGTCACGACGGCCCCCGTTGCCGAGAACGTGATGAGCGCGTGCGATCCGCGGGCGCGCTACCTCGTCGTCCTCAGACCCGCGGAAGACGACGAGTCGACGCTGCAGAGCGCGATCGCGTCGCACGGACTCGTCGCGCGGTCCCTCCCGATGATGCGGATCGTCCACCTCGTCGAGTCTCTTCACCGGAGCGATGCGACGGTCCTCATCACCGGGGAGAGCGGGACGGGGAAGGAGGTCATCGCGCGCGCCCTCCACGCCCAGTCGACGCACGGTGCCGGGCCGTTCGTCCCGGTCAACTGCGCGGCCCTCCCCGGCGAGCTCCTCGAGAGCGAGCTCTTCGGGCACGTGCGCGGCGCGTTCACGGGTGCGGTGAAGGACCGCGTCGGTCGCCTCGAGATGGCGTACGGCGGTACGCTTTTCCTCGACGAGGCGGCGGAGATCCCGCCGGCCGTCCAGGTGAAGCTGCTCCGGGTCCTGCAGGAGCGCGTCTTCGAGAGGGTCGGGGAGAGTGTGCCGAGGCGCCTCGGGGCCCGGATCATCGCGGCGACGAACGCCGACCTCCACGACGCGATCGTGCAGGGCAAGCTCCGCGAGGACTTCTACTACCGTCTGCGCGTGGTCCCGATCCACATCCCGCCCCTGCGCGAGCGCACCGTCGACATCGAGCTGATCGCGCAGCATCTCCTCGCGCGCATCGGCGGCCGCGAGGGCCGGTCGCTTCGTCTCTCCGCCGACACGCTCTCGGTCCTCGAGGCGTTCCCGTGGCCCGGGAACGTCCGCGAGCTCGAGAACGCGCTCGAGTACGCGGTCGCGGTGTGCCCCAGCCAGACGATCCACATCGAGAACCTCCCGATCGAGATCCAGTCCGCGCGGAGGGCGCCGGCACAGGCGGTTCCGCCGGCCGGGCCGGCCGCCCTGCCGCTTCCGGCGGGCGGAGAGGTCCAGAGGATCCGGGCGGCCCTCGAGCGCAACATGTGGAACCGCTCGAAGACGGCCCGCGAGCTCGGCATGAGCCGAAGCACCCTCTGGCAGAAGATGAGGGAGCTGCGGATCGGGCCGTCGGCCGGCTGACGCCGCGCTACTGCGCGCCCGGGCCGTGGTCGTGCGCGTGGGAAGCGCAGGCGTCCGCGGGTGCGAACTCGGATTTTTCACCCCGCGCGATCTCGTCGAGGCAGCCGCGGACGGTTGGCGATCCCGCCCGGAGGACCGCGACGCCGGCGGCCCGCAGCCGCTGGAGCGCTCCGGGACCGATGCCGCCGACGACGACTGCGTCGATTCCCTCGCCGGCCAGTCCGTCCAGCGGGCGGCAGGCACCGTGCTCGTGGGCGACGCGCCCGTTCGGGAGAGATCGCGCCACGCGCGACGTCGTGTCGACGAGCACGAAAAGGGGCGCGGATCCGAAATGACGGGAGACGGGACTGTCGAGGCCGAGGTCCCGGGTCGCGGGGAAGCAGATTTTCATGGAGCCTTCCTTCCGGCGGCTTCAGCAGCCGCCCTGGATCTTCTTTTCCTTCTTGGGCTTCTTCTGCCCCGAGGCCTTCGCCTCCTGGACCATCCGGAGGATCTCCGTCCGGGCCGACTCCCGGAACCTCTTGACGTCGCCGTCCCAGCGGCCCGGCGTATTCGAGGCGAGAAGGACGGGCTGGAAGATCGTCCGTTCGAAGCCGGGGAAGCCGCCTTCGAGGACGGCGAGGTTCTCGTAGCCGAGCTCCCGGAGGAGAAGGCACGCCGTCCGCTCCTGGGCCTCGTCGGCCCCGACGATCACCTTCTTCACGTGCCGCGGGGAGAGGACGTCCCGCCACTCCTTGCCGAACAGGTCGCGGACGGGCGCGTTCACGGCGCCGGGCAGCGTGGACGCCGCGAAAGCCTTCGCGTCCCTGACGTCGACGATTCTGAGGCGCGGTTCGCGGTCGACGATCCGGAACGCGAGCTCGTCGACGCTCATCACTTCCACCGGATGGGCGGCCTCGAACGCGGGCTTCGAGACTTTCGCGAGAAGGCGCCCCTTGTAATCGGGGACGAAGAGCAGGCCGATCCCGAGAGCGAGAAGGCCGGCGGCCGCCCATCGGTGCGAGGCGGCGGGGAAGAGCAGGGACGGGGCGCCCGTGGGGTCCACCTTCCGCTCGATCCACGTCGTGGCGGCGAAGGCGCCGACCGCGATCGCAATGAGAAGGAAGGCGAAGAGGCCGGCGGACATGTGAAGGGACTTGTAGACCATCAGCGGGCCGAGGAACGTCGAGTCGTTGAACTTCTCGATCTTCGGATAGACCTCGGCGAACCCGAAGATTCCGAGGAGCCCGCCGCCGACGAAGAACATCGCGTCGACCTTCCCGATCGCGGCGGCGCAGACGCTCGTTCCGGGGCAGTAGCCGCCCAGGAGGAAGCCGAGTCCCATGATCGCGCCCCCGACGATCGCGGGGACGAGCCACGTCGGATTGACGAAGATGACGTCGAGGTCGAGGAGCCCCGCCGATCCGAGGAGGAGGACACCCGCCATCGCCGTCGCGGCGGCCGTGAAGAAGACCCTCAGGACGGTGAAGTCGTAGCCGTAGAAGACGCCGGCGAGCTTCCGGGACGAGGAGAAGCCTGCCTGCTCGAGGACCGCGCCGAAGCCGATCCCGAGCAGAAGGGCGACGACGAGGTTGAGCTGGTCGGAGATCAGGTCGGGAACGAACGGAGCCATCGCGTCACCCCTTCGTCTTCTGTCCGAGCCAGAGGCCGCGGACGAACCAGGCCAGCAGGTACCCCGTGCCGAAGATCGCGAGCACCGTCACGAACCCCGCCGTCGACAGGACGGCCATCCCGCTCAGCGCCGCGCCGCTCGTGCAGCCGCGCGCGAACTGGGCGCCGATGCCGAAGAGCGCCCCGCCGGCCGCCGCGAAGATCCACCGCGTCCTCGTGGAGACCCGGGGTCCTGCCTCCGTCACGAGCTTCAGGCGGTCGGAAACGAGCCCCGAGAGGAAGGCGCCGATGAGGACGCCCGCGATCTCGAAGACGAGCCACGATTTCAGCGGGCTTTCCTGCCCGGGAGCGACGTAGTGCTCGTAGAACGTGGAGGCCTGTGCGTGAGCCGGCGCCACGCCGTCGACCGCGGCCACCACGACGCTCTTGAGCGCGCCGCTCGCGCCGAGGCCCCGCCCCGTCACGAAGATGGTCGCGAGGAGGACCATGCCGAGCAGGAATCCGGCGAGGTAGGGATCCATGTATTTCGTTTTCACGACATGCCTCTCATTTGGATGGGACGGGCGCGTGCATCGATGCCGCGGGCGCCTCGGCCCGGGGTGGGGACGAAGAGTCCGCCTCCAGATCCTCCCAGCCGGTGATCATCGCCTTGAGGTTCGACGTCAGCGTGTGGCCCGTCGTCATGAGGTAGAGGTGGGCGACGAGAAACGTCACGAGGAGGAAGGCTCCCGCCGTGTGGAGGACCGCGATCGTCCCGAGGCTCCGAACGTTCAATCCGAGCACCTCGTAGCGCTGCGGGTAACGGTAGAACATGTAGAGAAGACCCGAGACGACGACGACCGGGATGACGAGGAGCTTCAGGCCGGCGTAGGTCAGCTTCTGGAGCGGGTTCAGCTTCGAAAGGACGGTCTTCTTCGTCGGGTGGGGCGCGTTTCGGAAGATGCCGAAGACGTAGTAGTCGGCCTGGGCCCGGAGGTTCTCCCAGGTCGGGATGTACTGCCTCCACTCGCCCGTCGTGAAGTGCCAGAAGATCGCGAAGACGATCAGGACGAGGAAGCTCCAGGCGGCGAAGCCGTGGTAGTGGACCGCGTGGTCGAACCCGAAGAACCGGAGCGAGCCGTGGATCTCGAAGCCGGTCAAGGCCAGGAAGAGGATGAGGGCCGCCTGGGTCCAGTGCCAGAACCTCTCGAACGACCGGTAGACGTACTCGCGTTTCATCTCAGTGCGCTCCCTTCCCGTTGCCGCGGAATGCGATCCGCGCCCCGCCGTGGACGATGACGCCGGCGAAGGTCAGGACGACGAGGCCGAGGCCGAATCGGTCGACCCACGGATTCCGGTCCCGTCCCGGCATGTAGAAGCCGCCGAGCTGCGCGAGCCGCCCGCCCGAGCGCGTGTGGCACTCGCTGCAGGTGACGGCCTTCCCCTTCGCGGAGATCATGTGGTTCAGGGGCCAGGACATCTCCGTCCGGGCGAAGCCGTAATGGCCGCTGTACGGAAGGCCGACGTCCTTCATCCCCTCTTCGGCCGCCCGCCCCCAGTCGAAGTCCCCCCAAAAGCCGCCGTCGCCCGGGTGTGACGAGTAGAGCTTCGGCTGGATCAGGGTGCGGTTCACCGTGTCGTAAATCTGCTTGGCGCGGTGGATCTTGACCGGGACGATCTTCGAATCCGGGTCGTCGTAGCTGCCGGCGAGCGGATTCAGCACGAGGGGCTGCGACGGGTCGAACGTGTCGCCGATGAGGTAGTGCGACGCCGTCCCGTTGAACCAGATGTAGTCGGGCTTGAGGTTCTTGCCCCAGACGAACGACCCCTTGATCGACATGTAGACGTCGGTCCCGGAGGCGTCCGTCTCTTCGTAGGGCTGGCCGTCCTTCAGCTTCCCGGCCGTCGACCAGTCCCACGCGAGCTTGGTCGGGTTGACCTTCGCGTACGTGGGGATGTGGCACGTCTGGCAGGCGACCTTGTACGTGTGGTCGTTCAGGATGTTGTCGGCGTGCGGCATCGCCGTGTGACACGTCTCGCACTCGACGCGATTGCGGTTCATAGACGATAGCGAGTAGGCCTTTCCCAGGATCTGGTGCTTCTCGGCCGTGTGGCAGTCGACGCACTGCATGTCGAGGCCGTCCGATGCCATGTGGACGTCCACGTCACGGCTCGGGTCGAAGAGGGATTTCTCGAGGTCCCCGTGCTTGACGTTGTTCCCGCCGCCGCCGAAGAAGTGGCAGGTTCCGCAGTTCGACCTCTGCGGCTTGCCGACGTGCTGCGCGACGTTCGCGAGGTCGACCGACGGGTCCGGCATTCCCGCGGCGCCGGCCGCCTTCACGTACGTGGACGTGTTGTCGTGGCAGGCGAGACAGTCGACGTTGAGCGGGTTCTTGAGGTCGAAGGAGGCGTCCGCCCAGCCGTAGCCGATGTGGCATTTGTCGCAGCTCGGCTCGCTGCCCCGGACGCCGATGCAGAAGTTGTTCAGGACGTTCCTCTTGCCGACCTCCCGGATCCCCTTGCCTTCGACGTATTCCGTCCGGTCCCAGTTCCAGTGCGAGGACGACATCACCTCGGCGGCGCGCCCGTTGTGACAGGAGATGCATGCGGCGGTGACGTCCTGGGGCTTCTTGAAGGGCGTCTTGAGCTGGGCGAACTTCGAGTGGTCGACCGACGGCTTCGGCCTGCGCGAGAAGCGCTCCCTCAGGATCGAAAGAGGTGTCTCCCCGGATACGTTCTTCCTGAGAGCGCTGTACGACAGGAACGCGACCGCGGCGAGGGCGAGGAGGACTGCGTAGATTCGTCTCATCTGCCGTTCTCCCATTTCAAGAACGACGCCAGCGCCCGCACCCCGAAAATCGCGGAAATTCGCGGTTCGCCCCCGGGGAGAGGTGTTTTTTCGAACGGGACGTCGTGACGAAGTGTTCAAACGTGGCTGGTGCGGGGGCTGCGACACGTCGTTTCAGAGAGCACCGTCCCGCATGAGACATCCCGTCGTGGGATGAGACGCTTGGTTTCAAAAAGAGCTCTTTTTGGCCTTCGGAGGCGTTTTCGAGGGTGGCCCGCTTCTTGTAACGGGGAGTCACAAACGAGCACCCGCTCGTCTGGAGAACCAGATGGCCCAGAGCCGGCGCGAGTTCATCAAGATCGGGGGCGTGGGGGCCGCCGCAGCGGTGGCCGGCACCGGACTCGCCTCCCAGTGGTGGGGCCTCGACCCCGACGTCGTCCACGACCCCGGCACGGACGGCGACAAGATCGTCCCGACGTTCTGCGAACTCTGCTTCTGGAAGTGCGGCGTCCTCGCGCACGTGAAGAACGGCCGCGTCACGAAAATCGTGGGCAACCCGGCGCACCCGCTCTCGAACGGGCGCCTCTGCCCGCGCGGAACGGGCGGCACGGGCCTCCTTTACGACCCGGACAGGCTGAAGAAGCCGCTCCTGCGCCGCAAGGGCAATCGAGGCGACCAGACCTTCGAAGAAGTCTCCTGGGAGACGGCGCTCGACTTCACGGCCGAAAAGCTCCTGAAGATCCAGAAGGAGTGCGGGCCCGAGAAGGTCGCGCTCTTCTCGCACGGCTTCGGCGGCTCGTTCTTCAAGCACCTTCTCTTCGCCTACGGGTCGGGAAACGTCACGGCGCCGTCCTACGGACAATGCCGCGGGCCGCGCGAGGTCGGGTTCCAGCTCACGTTCGGCTCGCCCGTCGGATCGCCCGAGACGCTGGACGTCGCCAACGCCCGCGTGATCACGCTCATCGGCTCGCACCTCGGCGAGAACATGCACAACACGCAGGTGCAGGACTTCGCGGCCGCGATCGCGAAAGGCGCGACGGTCATCGCCGTCGACCCGCGCTTCTCGACCGCCGCCGGCAAGGCGAAGTACTGGCTCCCGATCAAGCCGGGAACCGACATGGCCCTCCTCCTCGCGTGGATGCACGTGATCATCAACGAAGGGCTGTACGACCGCGAGTACGTCGAGACCCATGCGACCGGTTTCGAGGAGCTCAGAAAGCACGTCGCCGACAAGACGCCCGAGTGGGCGTTCACGGAGACGACGATCCGCCCCGAGGTCATCGTCGAGACCGCGCGCGTCATCGCCGGCGCGCGTCCGGCCTCGCTGATCCATCCCGGACGCCACACGACCTGGTACGGCGACGACGCGCAGCGCAGTCGCGCCGTCGCGATCCTGAACGCGCTCGTTGGAAGCTGGGGCCGCCGGGGCGGGATCTTCGTCCCGTCCTCGATGAAGGTTCCGGCGACCCCGGTGCCCGCCTACGCCGCGAAGCCGAAGACGGCCCAGGACCACCCGAACGGAGTCGCGTATCCGTTCGCCGACGAGGTCCTGTCGCACGGGGTCTGCGACGCGACGATTCCCGGCCGGATCGGCGGCGACGGGTGCCCGATCAAGGCCTGGATCGTTTACGGCACGAACCTTCTGCAGGCGCTTCCGCAGCGCGCGAACGTGCTCGAGGCGATCCAGAAGCTGGACCTCCTCGTCGCGATCGACGTCCTGCCCGCCGAGATCGTCGGGTACGCGGACGTGGTCCTCCCGGAGTGCACGTACCTCGAACGCTGGGACGACATCGCGCCCGTGCCGTGGCGGGAGCCGTTCCTCGCGATCCGGCAGCCCGTCGTGCCGCCCCTCTTCGACAGCAAGCCCGGCTGGTGGATCGCCAAGCAGCTCGCGAACCGCATGAATCTCGGGCAGTACTTCCCGTGGGACGACGCGGGCGCCATGGTCGAGGCGCGCCTCGCCGCCGGCGGCTACGACGTCGCCGCTCTCAAGGCGAAGGGTGTCGTGCGCGGCAAGCCCGTGCCGACGACGACCGAGGACGGTCTCGCCCTCTCCTTCGCGACGCCGTCGAAGAAGATCGAGCTCTACTCGAAGCAGATGGAGGCCGCCGGCCTCCCGCCGCTCCCGCCCTACACGCGACACGAGCAGCCTGCCTCCGGCCAGTTCCGCCTGCTGTTCGGCCGGACGCCCGTCCACACGTTCGGGCGCACGACGAACAACCGGTTCCTCTCCGAGGTCACGAAGGACAACGAGGTCTGGCTGAACGCGAAGATCGCGAAGGAACGCGGTCTCGCGAACGGTGAGCGCGTCGTCCTCGTGAACCAGGACGGCGTGCGGTCCATGCCGGCGAAGCTGAAGGCGACGCAGCGCATCCGGCCCGACTGCGTGTTCGTCGTGCACGGGTACGGCCACACGAGCGAAGGGCTGAAGTTCGCGAAGAACCGCGGCGTCGACGACTCCGCGCTCGTCACGAAGGTCGCCGTCGACCCCGTGGCCGGGAGCACCGGGATGAGCGTCAATTTCGTCTCCGTGGAGAGAGCATGAGCGTCCCGAAGAAGCGCTACGCGATGACCGTGGACACCCGGACGTGCGTCGGGTGCAAAGCCTGCGTGCTCTCCTGCAAGGCCGAGAACGACGTCCCGGACGGCTTCTGCCGCGACTGGATCGTCGAGGACGTGCGCGGGGAGTTCCCGTTGCTCGCCGCCGAGATCAGGTCCGAGCGCTGCAACCACTGCTCGGACGCCCCGTGCGTGAAGAACTGCCCGACCGGCGCGAGCCACGTGAACGAGGGCGGGACCGTCCTCGTGACGCACGGCAAGTGCTCGGGCTGCAAGGCGTGCATCGCGGCCTGCCCGTACGACGCGCGTTTCGTGAACCCGAAGGGCTACATCGACAAGTGCACGTTCTGCCTCCACCGCGTGCAGGTGGGCGTCCTCCCCGCATGCGTCACCGTCTGCCCGACCCGGACGCTCGCCTTCGGCGACCTGAACGACCCCGAGTCGCCGGTCGCGATGAACCTCTCCTCGCGCCGCTGGAAGGTCAACCACCCCGAGAGCGGCGCGCAGCCGAACCTCTACTTCCTGCTGTGAGGGCCTCACGATGACGCCTCAGCTTCTCGAGACCGTCACGACCCGCGCGAACGCGCAGATCGACCCGTCCCTCCACGTCTGGGGCTGGGAGATCACGGTCTACCTGTTCTTCGGCGGGATCGTCGCGGGGATCCTCGTCCTCACGGCCGCTCTCGAGCTCGCCTCGGGCGCTCGGCCGCTCTCGCGCTCCCTGCGCCTCGCGCCCTTCGCCGCTCTCGGGCTCCTGACGCTCGGCATGTTCGCGCTCTGGCTGGACCTTGCGCACCGGCTCTGGGCGTGGCGCTTCTACGCGGTCTTCCGTCCGACCTCGCCCATGTCGTGGGGCGCCTGGATTCTGTGGCTCGTCTATCCGGTGGGCCTGGCGTTGGGACTGGGGTCTCTTGGGAGCGAAGAGCGGGGAGCCCTTCGAAGGTGGGTGCCGGAAGTCCTCAGAAGCGCTTTCGAAGGAACTCTCGCTTTCGCGGACAAGAGGCGCCAGTCGATTCTCGTCGCCGCGGTGCTGGTCGGAACGGGCCTCGGCCTCTACACGGGCCTCCTCCTCGGCACGATGCCGTCGCGCCTCGCGTGGAACAGCGCCGTTCTCGGACCGCTCTTCCTCGCGTCGGGCGTGTCGACGGGCGCCGCGTCCCTTCTTCTCCTCCGCCTCGACGACGCGGAGCGGAAGACGCTCGTGCGCTGGGACGCGATCGCGATCGGCGCCGAGCTCGCCCTGATCGTCCTCCTGCTCCTCGGGTGGGCGACGTCGGGCGAAGCCGGCCGCTTCGCGGCACGTAGCTTCCTCGGCGGGCCGTACACGGCCGTCTTCTGGTCGCTCGTCGTCGTCATGGGGCTCCTCGTCCCGCTCGCCATGGAGTTTCTCGAGTCGCGGCGGCACCTCCCGTTCATCGCCCTCGTCCCCGTCCTGATCCTCGCGGGCGGTCTCGCTCTCCGCTGGATCCTGCTCGCCGCCGGCCAGGCCTCGGCCTTCCGGCTCCTCCATTGAAAGAGGTGAAGGCCATGTCCGAACGCCCCTTCTGGAATCCCTATGTCGCGGGGGTCGTCCTCGGCCTCGTCCTCCTCGGCTCGTTCCTCGTCATGGGCTTCGGCCTCGGCTCGTCCGGCGCCGTGACCCGCCTCGCGGTCGCGGGCGCGCACCTCGTGGCCCCGAGGGCCGTCGAGACGAACGCGTACTTCTCGCAGTACTACGGACCCGGCAAGCACGTCCTCGAGGACTGGCTCGTGTACGAGGTCCTCGGCGTCTTCCTCGGCGGCGCCCTCGGCGCGTACTCGGCAGGCCGCATGAAACTCGGGATCGATAAGGGCCCGCGCGCGACGACGGCGGGGCGCCTCGTGCTCGCGGTTCTCGGCGGCGTCGCGATGGGCTTCGCGGCGCGCCTCGCGCGCGGCTGCACCTCGGGCCAGGCGCTCACGGGCGGCGCGGCTCTTTCGCTCGGCTCGTGGGTTTTCATGATGGCCGTCTTCACCGGCGGCTACCTCGTCGCCCCTCTCGTGAGGAGGGAATGGCGATGACGTTCCCGCTCTACCCCCACGGCCTCTTCGGGACCTACACCGGGCTCCTCGTCGGGACGCTCGTCGGCGTCGCATTCGGGTTCGTGCTCGAGCGCGCCGGGTTCGGGCGCGCGCGCAACCTCGCGGCGCAGTTCTACCTGACGGACCTGCGCGTCCTGAAAGTCATGTTCAGCGCGATCGTGACGGCTCTCGTCGGGATGACGGTCCTCGCGGGCGTCGGCGTCCTGGACATTTCCCTGATCACCGTGCCCGAGACGTTCCTGTGGCCCCAGCTCGTCGGCGGACTGCTCCTCGGCGCCGGCTTCATCGTGTCGGGCTACTGCCCCGGGACGGGCGTCGTCGCGATCGCGTCAGGAAATATCGACGGCGTCTTCGCGATCGGCGGCGTCATGCTCGGCTCGCTCGCGTTCGGCGTCGGGTACGGCCCCCTCGAAAACTTCTACAAGAGCGGGGCGATGGGCGCGGTGCGGATCGACGCGCTGCTCGGCGTTCCCGCCGCGGTCGTCGCGGCCGCCGTCGTCGCGATGGCGGTCGGGGCGTTCCTCGGCGGCGAGAAGCTCGAGGCGATCTTCGCGCCGCGGCAGGGCGAGCTCGTCCCGGCCTCGCCCGCGGGCGTGAAGATGCGCGTGTTCTCCGGCTTCGCGGTCGTCGCCGCGCTCGCGCTCCTTGCCCTCGCGCTCCCGGCGCGGCATACGGTTGCGGCGTCGAAGGCGGCCCGGCCGATCGCCGCGGCCGACCTCGGCCGGGAGCTCGTGGCTTCCCCGGACGCCTGGTGGGTCGTGGATCTGCGCCCGGAGTCGGAAGCCGGCAAGGGCCGGCTGCCGGGCGCGATGGTCGTTTCGGAGAAGGAAATCGCCTCCGCCGCGGGCCTCGCGCCGACGCGCTCTCTCGTCGTTTATTCGCAGGGCGACCTCGAGGCCCCGCCCGCGGCGGTCTTGAAGTTCGCGGGCGAGGTCTTCCTCTTGAAGGGCGGCTACGACGCCTGGAAGGCCGACGTCCTCACGGCGCCGAAGCCCCCCGAGAACCCCACGGCCGCGCAGATCTCCGACTTCCGGACCCGCGCGGCTCTCAACGCGTACTTCACCGGCGCCGCCACCGTGGCGGCGCCCACGCTCACCGCGCCGCGCCCCATGGCGGCGCCGGTCACCGCCCAGAAGAAGGGCGGAGGCTGCTGATTCCATCGCGGGCCGCACGGCCCGCTTTTTTTTCGAGAGGAGTGCCCAGATGAAGACCCGGATCGGCATCGCGCTCGTCGCGCTGCTCGCCCTCGCCGCCGCCCCCGCCCTCGCGACGGACGGCTACTTCCAGCTCGGCTACGGCACCGCGCAGAACGGAATGGGCGGCACCGGAGTGGCCCTATCCCTCAACACGATGTCCCCGGCCACGAACCCCGCCGGGAACGCGTGGGTGACCGGCTACGACCTGAGCCTCGCCGTCTTCAACCCGAACCGCGAGTTCACGGTGACGGGGTCGCCCTCCGGCTATCCGGGCACGTTCGGCCTCCAACCGGGCACCGTGAAGAGCGGGACCTCGGTCTTCCTGATGCCGTCGATCGGCGCGAACTGGAAACTAAATGACCAGATGACGCTCGGCGTCGCGCTCTACGGAAACGGAGGCATGAACACCGCTTACGACGCCTCGGTCTTCTACGCGGGCCGCACCGGCGTGAACCTCATGCAGATGTACATCGCGCCGACGTTCACATACAGGCTCGGCGAGAACCACGCGTTCGGCGTCAGCCCGGTGCTCGGCTACCAGCGCTTCCAGGCCGAGGGCGTCGGGAGCTTCGCTCCCTACTCGTCGTCGCCGTCGAACCTCTCGAACAACGGCTTCGACACGTCTCTCGGCTGGGGCGTCAGAATCGGCTACCTCGGCAAGCTCACGCCGTGGCTCTCCGTCGGGGCCTCGTACCAGACCGAGATGGAGATGGCGAAGTTCGAGAAGTACTCCGGCCTCTATGCCGAGCAGGGCGACTTCGACATCCCCGAGAACTGGACGGTCGGCGTCGCGATCAAGCCCATCGAGTGCCTGACGATCGCGTTCGACGTCCAGCAGATCAACTACTCGAACACCGAGTCGATCGGGAACCCCATGCTTCCGAATCTCATGAAGGCGCGCCTCGGCGACGACGGCGGCGCGGGCTTCGGCTGGAGGGACGTAACGGCTTACAAGTTCGGCCTCCAGTACGCCGCGAGCCCGAACCTCACGGTCCGCGCGGGCTATGCGTACGCGAAGCAGCCCATCCCGGAGACCGAGGTCCTCTTCAACATCCTGGCCCCCGGCACGATCGAGCAGCACATCACGCTCGGCGCGAGCGCGAACGTGGGAGCGAAGACGAAGCTCAACTTCGCCGTCGTCCGCGCTCTCTCGAAGTCCGTCACCGGGCCGAACCCGCTCGAGGTCCCCGGCAAGCAGACGATCGAGCTGAAGATGGACCAGTGGGTGTTCGACCTCGGCCTGTCGGTCGGGTTCTGAGGCTCGCGTGACGCGCTTCCTCGCATCGATTGCCCTCGGCGGCCTTCTCGCGCTGCCCGCGTCCGGGGCGGGCGTCGAGAAGGCCCAGGGGGTCTACGTGACGCTCCTCTCGGGCCTCAGGGCGGACGTCGGTGAGACGTCTGCAAAGGCGGAGTCGGCGCTCAAGGGCGCCGGCTTTGCCGTTCTCGCGAGCTTCGACAATGGCGTCCCACCGGGCTGCAAGGCGGCGGCGCGGACGATCGTCCTTGCCTCCGAGCCGTGGGCCGCCGAGGTGCTCTCGGGTGGCGCCGACAAGGCTTTCGGCCTGCCGATGCGCCTCGCGGTGTATTCCGACGCTTCGGGCGTCAGCGTCTCCGTCGTAAACCCCGTCTCTCTTCTCAGGACGTTCTATGGCTCCGATGTGAAGGACGCGGCGGCCCTGAAGGCCGTCGAGGCCGTCGCGGCCGCGCTCGCTCCGCTCGGGACTGTCTCGCCGAAGCAGGCCGGCCAGATGCGCGACAGCGGAGCGATCGGCGGGATGGGCGGAGGCGCGTTTCCGGACAAGATCGTCCCGATCCTCGCGCCGGGCAAGGCGCCCGCGGAAGTGGCCGAGGCGATCAAAGCCGGCGTCGCGGACGCGGCCGGCTGGCACACCGTTTACGCGTACAAGGCCTCGGACGACGTCTTCGTCGTTGGTCTCACCAACGCGAAGACGGAAGGCCGCGCGTTCGGAATCGCGGGAGAGAAGCGGGCGACGCAGGCCAACCCTTTCCCGGGCCTCGACCACGCGGCGGCGTTCCCGATCGAGGTCGTCGTCACGAAGAAAGGCGCCGGCAGCTCCGTCACGCTCCTCAAGGAGATGTGGCGGATGAAGCTCTACTTCGAAGACGCCGGAAACTGGGCGTTCATGAAGAACATGCAGATGC
>Ga0315270_10000139_pt1 | contig 41363 bp, 36 predicted proteins | sample C1_bottom_MG_FD_204932 | JGI IMG/M metagenome (GOLD analysis project Ga0315270, IMG submission 204932) | Sediment microbial communities from Yellowstone Lake, YNP, Wyoming, USA - C1_bottom | ecosystem: Environmental > Aquatic > Freshwater > Lake > Sediment | place: USA: Wyoming | collected... | reverse complement strand
GCCTCGCCCTGCGGCGCGGCGAAAACCGAATTGAAGTGTTCATGCACACGCTGCATGTGGCGCGAAAGTGCGGATTGGAACCCCGGCCAGTCGTTGTAACCCATGCCAAACGCCACGCGCAGCCGGTCAAGCCCATCCGTTGGCAACACCTGGGTCTGCTGGTCGCGGATTTCCTGCAAGCGGTGTTCGGTGTTGCGCAGGAATTCATACGCGTTCGACAAATCGCGCACCGCCTGCGGCGTCAGATCGCCTTCATCGGCCAGGTGCGCAAGCACCGTCAGAATGCGCCGCTCCTGAAAGCGCAGATCGCGCCCGCCACGGATCAGCTGGAAGGCCTGGCCGATAAACTCAACCTCGCGGATGCCGCCCGGCCCGAGCTTGATGTTCGACTCGATGCCCTTGCGCAACAACTCGCGCTGGATACTGGCCTTGAGCGAACGAATCTCCTCGACCGCGGTGTAGTCGAGATACTTGCGGAACACGAATGGCCGCAGGCGTTGCAGAATATCTGCCCCGGCGGCAGGATCTCCGGCCACGCAGCGCGCCTTGATCAGTGCGTAGCGCTCCCACATTCGTCCATGCGCCTGGTAATACTGTTCCATGGCGTCGAACGACAGTGCCAGTGGCCCGCTCGCGCCGTTCGGGCGCAGGCGCATGTCCACGCGGAACACAAAACCGTCAGCGGTCTGCTCGTTGAGAACTTGATTCAGGCGCTGGCCAAGACGCACAAAGAACTCGTGGTTACTCAAGCCGAGCTTGTCTGTTTCTCCCTCTCCCGAGTAACAAAAGACAAGATCGATGTCGGAAGAAAAGTTCAGCTCCTCGCCACCGAGCTTGCCCATGCCGAGCACCACAAACCGCGCGATCCCGCCGCCCATCTCTTCCTTCGGCACGCCATCACGCGCGCAGGCCCAGTCGTAGAGCTTCGCCAATGCTGCATCGAGGCAGGCATCGGCCAGAGCCGATAGGACCGCGACGGTCTCTTCCAGATTCGCCCAGCCGGCCAGATCGCGCCAGGCGATACGCACCATCTCGCGCTGGCGCAGCGTGCGCAAAGCGGCCTTGAGTTGGGCTTCATCACCACTCACCGCAACCGCAGTCTGCACGCGCCTGCGCAGTTCACCGGCGGTATACGCGCGCAACAGGTCACCGCTACGGATCAGTTCCGGCAGCAGCCCCACCCGTGATTCGCAGGTGCGCGTCATGAACTCACTGCAGGCCAGCACACGCGGTAGCATCTCCACCCACTCACCCGAGGGAACACCGGCCAGAGTCGGGGACAGCCCATGAACCTGCATCTCCACGGCTGACCGCAAGGCAGCGGGAATGGCCGCGACAGCAGCTTTAAGGTGGGCGGCAAGGATATCCGACATACTGCAAGTGTAACGCCGCGCGCAACTTCGCGTCTGCATGGCCGGCAACAGAAAGGGCCCCGGTATCGGGGCCCTTTCTGATTCAACAGTGCAACGAAGTTCTTACATCTTGCCGCACGAGCCACTCCGGCCGGAAGCTTCTTCCTTCGGGATTTCGGCGACCATGGCCTCGGTCGTAATCATGAGGCCGGAGACGGACGCCGCATTCTGCAGCGCGTTGCGTGTCACCTTAGCCAAGCCAAAGCCAAAAGAACCAAAGGGTCAGACTAACCCTTTAGGTTTTACGCCAGCATCAAGCTGGAGTTTTTACACTGACCCCAAATACCCGGCCGTGTCCTCAACAGAAGTGATCAGGTTGCACTACTCTTGCCTGATTTCTTCACCTTTCAGTCAAGGCGACCGACAGGCGGACAGCGCGCCAGAGTCTGTACCTGCGGTGAACGAGCCAGCAATTGAACCATCTGACTGTATCGCAGCAGAAAAACTGCCGACTGCGCTGCCATCATAATAAATGGTCCCATTCAGTAGCCCTCCCGATGCAGTCCCCGATAACGACAATGCCGGCATGTTAGCGCCTGTAGCAACACCAGTTATGCTCGTGCCATTGATCGCCATCTTGAATGCAATTAGCGATGAATTGCCGAGCGCCGTGCCTTGGTAAACCATTCCGACGGTTCCATTTGGCAGATTAACGACCACGCTGGTATTCGAGTAGTTGCCGTTCCCCATCGAAGGCAGACCAGAAAGGTAATTAGTACTGTTTGTCAGCCTGAATGTACCATCATATGTCTGGTTCAGCGCCGCGGATGTGGAAACGGGCGATCCAGAAAAGATTGCAGAATTGGGACTACTGATACTTGTGTTTGATGACACCCACGCAATGGAATGCCATGTAGAGTCTGTAAACACGAGCGTTATATGCCCCAGGCGGTCTACGATCATTGCATTGTTTCCACCCATTCCCGCAGGACTTGTGCTCGACCAGCTTCCCAGATACAAACCTGATCTGATGCAAGTGTACGTCGCGAAAATATGATTCTGTGCATTGGTTGTGGTTGGCAGCGATGCCGGCTGCCCATCCGCAGTGGCCACGTCGCTCAAGATGCTGGTCACTGCGGGATCGGCATCGAGATTTACGGTATCGAAATTGATAGCGGGCCAGTTAGCTGCAACGGTGCGGACTGCGCCTGATATTGTGATTCCGTTATTTGGATTACGGTCGCTGTCAAGCATCATCAAAAATCGAACGCGATTCAATGTTGGGGCTCGCGTAAAATCTGCATACGTATCAAGTTCTGCTGGTGTCAAGATTGCGCCGAAACCGCCACCAGTGGTGCCAAGGTTTGCGCCACCCACCGAAAAAGTTACGAGCTCATTCGGCACGTGTTGAAAACTACCATCGGCACCCGTAGTTCCGGTGAGCCCACTCGTTGTTCTGAAAGTCAGTCCTTGTACGGCACTGTCCAGAAACTTGCTAGTAGCTATGCTCGGCACACCCCCACCAGCCCCACTACCTCCACCTCCGCAGGCTCCGATCGAAACAACCAAACTGGCAACAACACTGCTAAAAATTGCACGTTGCAGATTACGCATAGATAGTTAGTTCCCCTTGGCCAACAACAGACGTTTTGAGGCTCAGGTGCATTTTTAACCAGCCATTCCTCGGCCATAAAGCTGAGGTAGGTGGGATCAGTCCCTGAAATATTTAACTTTCAACCGACCAAACATCGCGACACAATTGCCACTCCTTGGACAATACTACCAAGATCGAATTGAGTGTTGGAAGAATAAACGCTTTTTTTCTCAAGTCCACGTGAACTGAACGACCGCTTGCCTCGCTGTCGCCATTGCCAGACCATTCTCTTTCTTTTACTCCCCTTTTCACATCCATTCCAATCTTGAGGCCGGCCGAGGCCCTGCCGCTTCAGCTGTGCGCAGCGCCTCGGGTGGATATGTTTCCTTGGGGTCAGCCAAACGGCATGGCTGGCAGCGGGGCTTGGCTTTCAGACAGACGGGTTTTAGATGGCGGTGATGATCTTGACTACCCCGCCACGACCACTACAGGTTTCGATGTTGATGCAGAACAACAAAAAGAAAGGCCCCGTTGCCGGGGCCTTTCTGGTTTCTACGGAGAAACGGTCGGCTTACATCATGCCTTCCATGCCACCCATTCCGCCCATGCCGCCACCGCCACCACCGCCACCGGAAGCTTCATCCTTCGGTATTTCGGCGACCATGGCCTCAGTCGTGATCATGAGGCCGGAGACGGAGGCCGCGTTCTGCAGCGCGGTGCGTGTCACCTTGGTCGGGTCGAGGATACCCATCTTCAGCATGTCGCCGTACTCGCCGGTGGCGGCGTTGTAGCCGTAGTTGTTGTCCTTGCTCTCGGCCACCTTGTGGAATACGACCGAGCCCTCGATGCCGGCGTTCTGCACGATCTGGCGCAGCGGCTCTTCCATCGCGCGCAGCGCGATCTGGATGCCGATGTCCTGGTCGTGGTTGTCGCCCTTAAGCTTGCTGGCCCGGATGGACAGGATGGCGCGCACCAGCGCTGTACCGCCGCCGGCCACTACGCCTTCTTCAACCGCGGCACGGGTAGCATGTAGCGCGTCTTCCACGCGTGCCTTCTTTTCCTTCATTTCCATTTCGGTGGCGGCACCAACCTTGATGACTGCCACACCGCCGGCGAGCTTGGCCACGCGCTCTTGCAGCTTTTCCTTGTCGTAGTCGCTGGTGGCATCTTCGATCTGCGCCTTGATCTGCTTGATGCGCGCTTCGATGTCGGCCTTCTTGCCGGCGCCATCGATGATCGTGGTGTTTTCCTTGTCGATGACCACGCGCTTGGCGGAGCCGAGTACGCTGACATCGGCCTTCTCGAGGCTCATGCCCAGCTCTTCGGAAACCACGGTGCCGGCGGTCAGCATCGCGATGTCCTGCAGCATGGCCTTGCGGCGATCACCGAAGCCCGGGGCCTTGACGGCGCACACCTTGAGAATGCCGCGGATGTTGTTCACCACCAGGGTGGCCAGGGCCTCGCCCTCGACGTCCTCGGAGATGATCAGCAGCGGACGGCCCTGCTTGGCGACGCCTTCGAGGATCGGCAGCATCTCGCGGATGTTGGAGATCTTCTTGTCGTTGATGAGGATGACTGGGTTCTCGAGCTCGGCGCTCATGGTCTCCTGCTTGTTCACGAAGTACGGCGAGAGATAGCCGCGGTCGAACTGCATGCCCTCGACGAGGTCGAGTTCATTCTGCAGACCGGAGCCCTCTTCCACCGTGATCACGCCTTCCTTGCCGACCTTGTCCATCGCCTCGGCGATGATCTGGCCGATCGACGAATCCGAGTTCGCCGAGATCGTGCCGACCTGGGCGATTTCCTTGTTGTCGGAGCAGGGACGCGAAATTTTCTTCAGTGCCTCGACGGCGGCGATGACCGCCTTGTCGATACCGCGCTTGAGATCCATCGGGTTCATGCCGGCCGCGACGCTCTTCAGGCCTTCGCGCAGCATTGCCTGGGCGAGCACAGTCGCGGTGGTGGTGCCATCACCGGCGATGTCGGAAGTCTGGCTGGCCACTTCCTTCACCATCTGCGCACCCATGTTCTCGTACTTGTCCTTGAGCTCGATTTCCTTCGCCACGGACACGCCGTCCTTGGTGATGGTCGGGGCGCCGAAGGATTTCTCCAGCACCACGTTGCGGCCCTTGGGTCCGAGCGTAACCTTCACCGCGTCGGCCAGGATGTTGACGCCGCGCAGCATGCGCGCGCGGGCGGAATCACCAAAAATTACGTCTTTCGCTGCCATGATCGATTTCCTCTATTGAATTTGTTCAGTTGTGCGGCGGACTGGCGCAATTACGCCTCGACCACGCCCATGATGTCTTCTTCGCGCATCACGAGAAGCTCTTCGTCGCCGATCTTAACCTCGGTGCCGGAGTACTTGCCGAACAGGACCTTGTCGCCGGCCTTGACGTCGAGCGGGCGGACCTTGCCGTCTTCGAGGATCTTGCCGGTACCGACGGCGATCACTTCGCCCTGGATGGGCTTCTCTTTGGCGCTATCCGGAATCACGATGCCGCCGGCGGATTTGCGTTCCTCTTCGAGGCGACGCACGATCACGCGGTCGTGCAGGGGACGAATTTTCTTCATTGGGCTGTTTCTCCTTGGGTTTAAGAGGGCCGGTGGCCCGAACTTGAGATCATTCCTTCGCCGCGCGTTCATCCTCGTGAAATGGCCCGTGGACTGAGGCACACACGGCGGGATGGGTTGTTAGCACTCGGTGAAAGAGAGTGCTAATGATATGCGCGAGTCGAGCGAAGTCAAGCTTTCAGCCTGTTCCGAATGCTGGGATCGGGTAAAGTACACCCCTGCGCTTTCCCGTGCGCCGTCTGGGAAGAAGGCATTAAAATCAACAGGATAAAAAAATGGCAGCGACCGACTGGCCGCTGCCCACAAGACATAAAGGAGGAGTCCGTAGCTACGAAATGCATCCGGACCCCTACTGTGACTGGCCCAAAGACAGCGAGTTCCTGTGAACCAGAAGCTTTTTCAGATCGTCCTGACCAGCTGCCCGGATGAGGCCTGCGCCGAGCGCATCGCCCGGATATTGGTAGAAGAGGGGCTGGCCGCCTGCGTGAATATCCTGCCACCGATGCGTTCCATATATAGGTGGAAGGGTAAAATCGAGGACGCCAGCGAACAGTTGCTGGTCATCAAATCGGCAACGGCGCGCTTCCCGGCCATCCGCGACCGGCTGCGCAGCTTGCACCCGTACGAACTTCCCGAGATCATCGCGGTCCCAATCGCCGACGGATTGCCCGAATACCTCGCCTGGCTCAACCACCCGGAATAATACGAATGAAAAAACTCATCAGTTTTCTGCTGTGCGGCTTTGCCCTGTCGCCGGCTTTTGCCATCAACGACCCGCAGGAACTGCTCGATCCGGACCAGGCATTCGCGTTCAACCTGCGCGTGCGGGATGCCGAGACGCTCGAAGCGAGCTGGAAAATCGCCAAGGGCTATTACATGTACCGCGACAAATTCAAATTCGAGTCGCTCGATCCGGCGCTCGTGCTCAAGCCCGCGGTGATACCGGCCGGAAAGAAAAAATCAGACCCTTCTTTCGGAACCGTCGAAACCTACATCAATGCAGTCACCGTCCAGTTACCCATCGGGCAGCGCAGCCATGGTGCGCAGACTGTAAAACTACGCATCACCGCCCAGGGCTGCAACGAACCGGTCGGGGTGTGCTATCCGCCGTTAGTAAAAGAACTCAGCGTGACGTTGCCGCCGCTCAAGCTTGCGTCTGCGGAAACCAAATCCGGCGGCGTGAAGTCGCTCAAGGACCTGGTCGGGCTCATTGAGCCGAGCAACAACCAGGAGTTCCTGCCGCCCGATCAGGCGTTCATGCTGGCCACCGAAGTCACCGACGCAAACATCGTCACGGCGCGTGTGCGTATCGCGCAAGGCTATTACCTGTACCGCGACAAGAGCAGCGTGAAGCTCACGCGCGGCGACGGCGTGACGCTCGGCAAGCCGGACATCGCGCGTGGCAAGGTGAAGGACGACCCGTATCTCGGCAAGACCGAGGTTCTCCATGACGAACTCAGCATGCGTATCCCGCTGGAGCACAAGAACACGTCAGCCACCGACATCGAGCTTGAGATCGGTTATCAAGGTTGCGCGGAAAAGGGGATCTGTTACCCGCCAGCCACCAAGAAGGTCAGTCTGCGCCTGCCAGCCCCGGGCGCGGACAAGTCGGCGATAGTTCCGCTGGCCAGCAAGACCCCGACCGTCGAAGGCAACGGCTATTTCAGTTATATCCTCGCCGCGTTCGGCGTCGGACTGCTGCTCACGTTCACACCGTGCGTACTGCCGATGATTCCAATTCTGTCAGGCATGATTGTGCGCAGTGGCGACCAGACCATCAGCAAGCTGCAAGGCGGGCTGTTGTCTTACAGCTATGTACTCGGCACGGCGGTCACCTACACCGCAGCCGGCGTGCTGGCCGGTGCAACCGGTGGACAGTTGCAGGCCTACTTTCAGAACCCGTGGGCCATCGGCAGCTTTGCCATCATCCTCTCGTTCCTCGCATTGTCCATGTTCGGACTGTTCGACTTGCAAATGCCGAGCTTCATCCAATCGCGCCTGCACTACCACAGCCATAAGGTAAAGGGCGGCAGTTACATCGGTGCCATTTTTCTCGGCATCGTCTCGGCGCTGATAGTCGGCGCCTGCGTATCGCCGGTGCTGCTCTCGGTGCTGGGCGTGGCCATCACCACCAAGGACCCGGTGCTCGGCGGCGGCATTATGTTCGCGATGGCGCACGGCCAGGGCATTATCCTGGTAGCGGTCGGCGTGGGCGCGGGCTTCCTGCTGCCCAGGGCCGGTGCGTGGATGGATCGGGTGAAGTACGTGTTCGGTGTCATGCTCATTGGCGTGGCGATTTACCTGCTCGGCACATTGCCGCAAGTGCCGGTACTGATCCTGTGGTCAGTGCTGCTGATTGTGACTGCCGTGTTTCTCGGCGCCACCCAGTCGCTGACGAAGGAGGCAAGCGGTTGGCAATACCTGTGGAAAGGTCTCGGTACCTTCCTGCTGTTGTGGGGCGTACTGGCGCTGTTCGGCGGACTGCTGGGCGAGCGCGACATTCTGAAACCCCTGCCGCTGCAAAACCTGGCCAGTCTCACCGCCGGCACGCCGGCCACGGCCGCATTCCTGCCGGCGGGCGAACTGTTCCACCGCTACAGCCAGCCCAAAGACATCGAGGATGCCCTGGCGCGCGCCAAGCGCGAGGGTAAACCGGTGATCCTGGATTTCTACGCCACCTGGTGCACCGATTGCGTGCGCATGGAGAAGACCACTTTCACCGATCCGCGTGTGCGCGCGGCGCTGAAGAACTACGTCCTGCTGCAGGCCGACGTGACTGACAACAACGATGCGAGCATCGCCATCAAACAGAAATTCGGTGTGTTCGGCCCGCCCGCACTGCTGCTGTTCGGCGCCGATGGCAGCGAGAAAAAGGATCTGCGTTTTTATGGTTATCGCAACGTCGAGGAATTTCTCGCCCTGCTCACCAAGGTCTGACCCATGTCCCCACGCCTGAAGTTTGCAATGTGGGTGGCGCTGATCGGCGTTGGTGCTGCAATACTCGGCTTCAGCGTGGCGCGCTTTCTGAACCCCCCGTCGGCGCAAGCGCCTGCCGCGACCACCGACTTTGCCCTGCGCGACCTGTCTGGCAAGGCCCACAGTCTTGCCAGCTGGCGCGGAAAAGTAATACTGCTCAACTTCTGGGCCACCTGGTGCCCGCCGTGCCGCCGGGAGATTCCACTGTTCATTGATTTACAGCGCCGTTATGAGAAACAGGGCCTGCAGATCGTCGGCATCGCGGTGGACAACCCGGAGGCCGTAGCCCGTTACTGGCAGGAGATGCGCATTAACTACCCCCTGTTGCTCTCTGACGAAACCACCTACGAACTCATGGCCGCCTATGGTAACCGCCAAGGCGGCCTGCCCTATTCGGTACTGATCACCGCCGATGGCCAAATCGCTGGAGTAAAAATTGGTGCTTACGGCCGGAATGAGCTGGAAGCCGCTTTGAAACCGCTACTGACGGGGTTAAAACCAGCTTCCCGCTGATATTGCCGGTAATTTACGTCGATCTGCGCTTAAGTCCGCCTTACTGGACAAACCCATATTGGCTGCGTACCATTCGCCTGCCTGACTTCCGGGCAGGCAATCACAAAGAGAATGGCCGAATAAATATCGGATGTTTTCCAGAAATTAACGGAACTTGTCTGCCAGATGCCGGAAATCCTCGTACTGAACGGTCCGAACCTCAACCTGCTTGGTACACGCGAGCCGGAGCACTATGGGCGTGACACCCTGGAGAGCATCAATACCCTGCTCACCGAACAGGCGCACGCCGCCGGTCACGGAATCCGGTTTTTTCAGAGCAACGCCGAACATGAGCTCATCAGCCGGGTGCAAGCGGCGATGCAGGAAAATATTGCCTTTATCCTGATTAACCCGGCCGGCCTGACCCACACCAGCGTCGCGTTACGCGATGCACTCGCTGCCACCGGCATTCCGTTCATCGAAGTGCATTTGTCGAACATCCACGCGCGCGAGGCCTTCCGCCAGCATTCGTATTTCTCCGACCTCGCACGCGGCGTCATCAGCGGCCTCGGCGCGCAGAGCTACACGCTCGCGCTTACCGCAGCCATCCACATTCTGAAAAACCAGGGCAACTAACCTATGGATATCCGCAAGATCAAGAAACTCATCGAAATGCTGGAGGAATCCAATCTCGGCGAGATCGAGATCAAGGAGGGCGAGGAATCCATCCGCATTTCGCGCGCCGGTTCCGGTGCGCCGGCGACCCAATGGATGCAGGCCCCGGCACCCGCGCCGGTTGCCGCACCGCTCGCAGTCGCCGCAGCGGCCGCGCCCATCGCGCCGAGCCTGCCGGCCGGGCACATGGTCACCTCGCCCATGGTCGGCACCTTCTATCGTTCGCCGTCGCCGAGCGCGGCGGCGTTCGTGGAAATCGGCAGCCAGGTGAAGGTCGGCGACACGCTGTGCATCATCGAGGCGATGAAAATCCTCAACACCATCGAGTCGGACAAGGCCGGCACGGTGAAGGCGATTCTCAAGGAAAGCGGTCAGCCGGTGGAATTCGGCGAGTCGCTGTTCGTCATTGAGTAAGTTGCCGCGCCCATGATCGAAAAAATCGTCATCGCCAATCGCGGCGAAATTGCACTGCGCATCCTGCGCGCCTGCCGTGCGCTCGGCATCAAGACCGTGGCCCTGCATTCCGAAGCGGATCGCGAAGCCAAATACGTGCGCCTCGCCGACGAGTCCGTGTGCATTGGCCCAGCCGCCGCCAAGGACAGCTACCTCAACATACCGGCGGTGATCTCGGCGGCCGAGGTGACCGACGCCCAGGCAATTCATCCGGGCTACGGCTTCCTGTCCGAGAATGCCGACTTTGCCGAACGTGTCGAACAGTCGGGCTTCATTTTCATCGGCCCGCGCGCCGACACCATCCGCCTCATGGGCGACAAGATCTCGGCAATCGAGGCCATGAAAAAGGCCGGCGTGCCGACCGTACCCGGCTCGGACGGACCGGTAGGCGATGACGACGATCGCGAAAACCTGCGGTTGGCGGAAAAAATCGGCTACCCGGTGATCATCAAGGCCGCGGGCGGCGGCGGCGGACGCGGCATGCGCGTGGTGCACACCGAGGCGGCGCTTAAGAATGCGATTTCGCTGACGCGCACCGAGGCCAAGACCGCGTTCAACAACGACATCGTGTACATGGAGAAGTACCTGGAGAACCCGCGCCATATCGAGTTCCAGGTACTGGCCGACGAGCACGGCAACGCCGTGCATCTCGGCGAACGCGATTGCTCCATGCAACGCCGCCACCAAAAGGTGGTCGAGGAGGCGCCCGCGCCCGGCCTGCCGGAGCGGCTGCGCCACAAGATCGGCGAACGCTGTGCCGAGGCCTGCCGCAAGATCGGTTACCGCGGCGCCGGCACCTTCGAGTTCCTGTACGAGAACGGCGAATTCTATTTCATCGAAATGAACACACGCGTGCAGGTCGAACACCCGGTCACCGAGATGATCACCGGCGTGGACATCGTGCGCGAGCAGATCATGATCGCCTCCGGCGAGAAGCTATCGATCCGCCAGAAGGACGTGACTTGGCGCGGGCACGCCATCGAGTGCCGCATCAACGCCGAGGACCCGAAGACCTTCATGCCCTCGCCCGGGCGCATCACCATGTACCACCCGCCCGGCGGGCCGGGCATCCGCGTGGACACGCACGTGTACAGCAACTATTTCGTACCGCCCTACTACGACTCCATGGTCGGCAAGCTGATCGCCTTTGGCGACACACGCGAGATTGCCATTGCGCGCATGCGCATCGCACTCTCCGAAATGGTCGTGGAAGGCATCAAGACCAACATCCCGCTGCACATGGACATCATGAATGACGCCGCCTTCCAGGCCGGCGGCGTCAACATCCATTATCTGGAAAAGAAGCTCGGCCTGAAGTAACACCACGTCGCGCCGTTTGCGGCACGGAGCGGGCGGCGCAAGCCGCCCGTACGTTTTATGCCCTGGCTGCAGCTCACCCTCGAAAGCACCCGTGATGACGCACAACGCCTGGGCGATGCACTGGAAGAAGCCGGCGCCGTTGCCGTCAGCCTCGAAGGCGCGGATGCCGAACCGCTGTTCGAGACGGAATGGCACGACACGACACCGGTGTGGAAACAGACGCGTGTCGTGGCGCTGTTCCCCGAAGACACGGATACATCGGCGGTGATGGGCATGGTGGCGACACTGTTATCGCTGCCCGCCCCACCGGCATATGCAATCGCCCCCGTTGCCGATCAGGACTGGGTGCGCGTCTGGATGGACCGCTGGCAGCCGATGCATTTTGGCGCGAATCTCTGGGTAGTGCCGAGTTGGCTGACACCACCCGAACCGGATGCGGCCAACATCATTCTCGATCCAGGCATGGCATTCGGCACCGGCACACACGCCACCACCGCCATGTGCCTGGAATGGCTGGCGGCGCACCCGCCGCGCAATCTTGCAATCATCGACTATGGCTGCGGTTCGGGAATACTCGCGATAGCCGCACTCAAGCTTGGCGCCGCGCACGCGCTCGGCACCGACACCGATCCGCAGGCGCTCGCCGTGAGTCATGAAAACGCCGAACGCAATCAAGTTACTGAACGGCTCGCGCTTTGCCTTCCGGATGCCGTGCCGGCGCAGGCAAATGCCGATGTGGTGCTGGCCAATATTCTCGCCGGGCCGCTTGTGCAGCTGGCGCCACGCCTTACCGCCCTGGTCCGCCCGGGCGGTTGGCTGATTCTTTCCGGCTTGCTGACAAATCAGGCTGCAGAGGTCGAGGCAGCCTATGCCGCACACTTCCTTCTCGAGCGCCGCGTGCACGATGGCTGGGCCATGCTCGCCGGGCAAAAGACCGCCTAGGGCGCACTGCACCTGCACGAACTAGTATTATCCTGACAACCGCACAAACGAGGCTCCCGTGTATACCCGCTGTCCGCAATGCCAGACCGTGTTCCGCATTACCGCCGCGCAACTCAAGGCGCGCGATGGCATGGTGCGTTGTGGACGCTGCCAGCATGTATTTGGCGCGGATCAGCACCTGATACCCAAACCGGCCAAAAGCGCGGTAAAAAATTCACCGCCGGGTACACGCAAGCGCGCCACCAGCAAAAAGGTGGCAGTGAAGTCCGAAACGGTTGCTGCGGCGGCAGAGCATGTCACCCCGCCCTTTCCTGCCGAAACCCATGAACCCCACGATGCACCGCAGCCGCTTTTACGTTTGCAGCCTGTGCGCACGCGCGCAATCTACTGGGCGGCGGGGTGGGCACTACTGCTGCTCCTGCTCGCCGGGCAAACCTTGATCTTCTATGGATACGATTTCGCGCGTCAGTCGCTTGCGCTGCGGCCAATCATCGAGTCGCTTTGCGACCCGCTTCCTTGCCGCAAGCTCCCGCCAATCGACATGCGTCATATGGACCTGGTCGAAACCCAGGTAGCACCGCACCCGCGCTACGACAAGGCGCTGCGCATCAAGGCCACTCTGGTCAATCGTGCCGACACCGTGCAACGTTATCCGTTGCTCGAGGTGAGCCTGATTGACAGCCAGGGACAACTGGTAGCACGCCGCGCCTATCGGCCGCGCGAATACCTGAGCAAACCGGAAGCCATCCAGAAAGGCCTGCTGCCACAGGTGGCCGTGAACGTGCAGCTCGACATCACCAGCCCGGGTACGCAAGCCAGCGGTTATGAGGTGCTATTGCTGCCACCGTCAGAATAAACGAAGCCTGCTTCGTTCGTTCTGCCTTCATTCCAATCATCAACGGCTAATATTTGTGGCAAGACGAACAAAACGGGCTTCCTGATCTCCGTCTGTTCGCAGCAACGAATTGCCTCTTCCCTGAGCAGTGCTTTTGTGGGTAAGATGCCGCCCTTTCCGCGAAACTCGGCGGGCTAAATCAATACAGAACGAATGAAATAGGCTTCACTGATTCCCGCATGCGCATCGGTCCCTACCAGCTCAAAAACAATCTCGTCGTGGCACCCATGGCCGGCGTCACCGACCGGCCGTTCCGCCTGCTGTGCCGCTCGCTCGGCGCCGGGCTGGCGGTGTCCGAGATGGTCGCGTCCAACTCGCTGCTCTGGGGCAGCGAAAAGACCAAGCGCCGCGCCAATCACGAGGGCGAACCGGAACCGAAATCGGTGCAGATCGTCGGCGCCGATCCTTTCATGCTTGCCGAGGCCGCCAAGGTCAATGTCGCGAATGGCGCGCAGCTCATCGACATCAACATGGGCTGCCCGGCGAAAAAAATCTGCAACGTCATGGCCGGTTCGGCGCTGCTGCGCGACGAGGCGCTGGTCGCGCGGCTTCTGGAAAGCGTGGTCCGGGCCGTGGACGTGCCGGTGACGCTCAAGATCCGCACCGGTTGGGACAGCACTTCGCGCAACGGCGTGGCCATCGCGCGCCTCGCCGAACAGTGCGGCATCCAGGCGCTGTCCGTGCACGGGCGCACGCGCGCCGACGCCTTCATGGGCGAGGCCGAATACGACACCATCGCCGCTATCAAGGCCGCGGTGAATATACCGGTCATCGCAAACGGCGACATCGACTCGCCGGAGAAGGCCAAACAGGTCCTCGCCCACACCGGCGCCGATGGCCTCATGATCGGGCGCGCCGCCCAGGGTCGGCCGTGGATCTTCCGCGAGATCGAGCATTACCTGAAAACCGGCGAGAAACTGCCTGAACCGGCGCCGCTCGAGGTGCGCGCCATTCTGCTCGGCCACCTCGAAAATCTCTATGCTTTCTACGGCGAACACCTGGGCTTGCGCGTGGCGCGCAAGCACATCTCCTGGTACAGCAAGGGCTGTGTCGGTGGCAGCGCGTTCCGGCATGCCATCAACCAGGTCGAGTCTACGGCCGACCAGCGTTCCATGATCGAAGCTTTTTTTGCGCACCAGGCTGATCTCGGCGGAAAAGCTGCTCCTGCGTTTTCCGCACTTCCGCCATCCATGGTGGTTGCCGCCACACCCGCCGGGCTTGCGGCATGAAAGAGCACCATCCGCGCAAGGGCCCGCTCGCGACCTGTGTGAAAGCCTCGCTGGAGCGTTACTTTCAGGATCTCGATGGCGAGAAGCCGGCCGGCGACCTGTACGACATGGTGGTCCATGAAGTGGAGCGGCCACTGCTCGAGATCGTGATGAAGCACGTGAAGAGCAACCAGTGCAAAGCAGCGGCGATACTCGGCATCAACCGCAATACCCTGCGCAAGAAGCTCAAGTTGCACGGGCTGGAAAAATAATTTCCATTATCTCGTGGGAAACACGAGACGCACGTGCCACCCGTGATTATCATAAGAACAAACCGGCACCGAAGCCCTACTGCGTTCGTTCTTTCCGAATACAATGAAGTCTGACTTCGTTCATCATTGCAAATTACCTCGAGATCCCGCATGTCCCGTATCCAGCGTGCTTTGATCAGTGTTTCCGACAAGTCCGGCGTCGTCGCCTTCGCGCGCCAGTTGAAGGATCTTGGCATTGAAATCCTGTCCACCGGCGGCACCGCCAAGCTGCTGGCCGACAACGGCATTGCCGTCACCGAGGTGTCGGCCTACACCGGCTTCCCGGAAATGCTCGACGGGCGCGTGAAAACCCTGCATCCGAAAATCCACGGCGGCCTGCTCGGCCGGCGCGACCTGCCGGCGCATGTCGCGGCCATGGCCGAGCACGGCATCCCGCCGATCGATTTGCTGGTGGTGAATCTCTATCCGTTCGAGCAGACTGTCGCCAAACCGGATTGCACACTCGAGGACGCAATCGAGAACATCGACATCGGCGGCCCGACCATGCTGCGCGCCGCCGCCAAGAACCACGGCTCGGTGACGGTGGTGGTGGACAACGCCGACTTCGAAACCGTGCTGACTGAATTGAAAGCGCATGCCTGTAGCGTCAGCGCCGCCACGCGCTTCGCACTCGCGGTCAAGGTGTTTGAACACACCGCGCGCTACGACGGCGCGATCGCCAATTACCTCGGCCGCATCCAGCCGGACGGCACGCGCAGCGTCTTCCCGCACACCTACAACGCCCAGTACCGCATGGCGCAGGAAATGCGTTACGGCGAGAACCCGCATCAGAAAGCCGCGTTCTACGTGGAACCGGTGCCGGCCGAGGCCTGCGTCGCCACCGCCCGCCAGGTGCAGGGCAAGGAGCTGTCCTTTAATAATGTCGCCGACACCGACGCCGCGCTCGAATGCGTGAAAGCCTTCGACGAGCCGGCGTGCGTGATTGTGAAACACGCCAATCCCTGTGGTGTTGCCGTGGCCGGCAGCATTCTCGATGCCTACAAGCACGCCTACGTGACCGACCCGACCTCGGCGTTCGGCGGCATTATCGCTTTCAACCGGCCACTGGATGCGGCCACGGCCAAGAATATTCTGGAGCGGCAGTTCGTCGAGGTGATCATCGCCCCGGAGGTGCACGAGGACGCCAAGCCGATTCTCGCCACCAAGGCCAACATCCGCGTGCTGGCCTGCGGCACCTGGGGCAAAACTCGCCCGGGCGGCCTCGACTACAAGCGCGTCACCGGCGGCCTGCTGGTGCAGGAACGCGACACCGGCATGATCGGTGATCAGGATCTCAAGATCGTTACCCAGCGTGCGCCCTCGCCACGCGAGCTCGCCGACCTGTTGTTCGCCTGGAAGGTGGTGAAATTTGTGAAGTCCAACGCGATTGTATATTGCAAAGAGGGCCGCACCATCGGCGTCGGCGCCGGCCAGATGAGCCGCGTGTACAGCGCGCGCATCGCCTCCATCAAGGCGACCGATGCCGGACTCGAAGTGCACGGCAGCGTCATGGCCTCGGATGCGTTCTTCCCGTTCCGCGACGGCCTCGACCAGGCCGCCGAAGCCGGCGTCACCGCCGTCATCCAGCCGGGCGGCTCGATGCGCGACAACGAGGTCATCGACGCCGCCAACGAGCATGGCATCGCCATGGTGTTTACGGGCATGCGGCATTTCCGGCATTGATTATTTGCCACGGGGAACAAGGGGGATAATCGTGCCTGAGCAATTCTTCCCCGTGGTTAAGCGAGCTATTCAATGAATGTTTTAATCATCGGCGGCGGCGGACGCGAGCACGCGCTGGCATGGAAGACAGCGCAATCGGCGCGTGTCCAGAAGGTCTATGTCACGCCCGGCAACGCCGGCACAGCGCACGAAGCCAAGTGCGAGAATGTCGCGATTGCCGCCGACGATGTGGACGATCTGCTGAAGTTCGCGCAGGGCAACAAGATCGATCTCACCATCGTCGGCCCCGAGGCACCGCTGGTGTTGGGCGTGGTCGACCGTTTCCGCGCCGCCGGGCTGCGCTGCTTCGGACCGACCAAGGCTGCCGCGCAGCTGGAAGGCTCCAAGGCCTTCGCCAAGGACTTCCTCGCGCGCCACAACATTCCAACCGCGGCCTACGGCAATTTCACCGCTGTCGCGGCGGCCGAGGCGTTCATCAAGAAAATGGGGGCACCGATCGTGGTCAAGGCCGATGGCCTGGCGGCCGGTAAGGGTGTGATCATTGCCGAAACCATGGACGAGGCGTGCGCGGCGGTGCGCGACATGCTCGCCGGCAACGCATTCGGCGAGGCCGGGCACCGCGTGGTGGTGGAAGAATTTCTGCAGGGCGAAGAGGCCAGCTTCATTGTCATGGCCGACGGCGCGCACGTGCTGCCACTCGCCACCTCCCAGGACCACAAGCGCGTCGGCGACGGTGACACCGGGCCGAATACCGGCGGCATGGGTGCCTACTCGCCGGCGCCTGTGGTAACACCGGAAATCCACGCGCGCGTGATGCGCGAGGTCATCGAGCCGACCGTGCGCGGCATGCAGGCCGAGGGGTATCCGTACACCGGCTTTCTGTATGCCGGACTCATGATCGATACGCGCGGCAACATCAAGGTGCTGGAATTCAACTGCCGCTTCGGCGACCCCGAGACCCAGCCGGTGATGTTACGGCTCAAAACTGATTTCGTGACACTGATCGAGGCGGCGCTCGACGGCAAGCTCGATCAGATCACCGCCGAGTGGGACACGCGCGCCGCGCTCGGCGTCGTGATGGCGGCCGGGGGCTATCCCGGCTCCTATGGCAAGGGCGACGTTATCGCAGGCCTGCCGGACACGCACACACCCGATGCCAAGGTTTTTCATGCCGGCACGACGCTCGAAGACGGAAAAGTGGTTACCTGCGGCGGTCGCGTGTTGTGCGTGACGGCGCTCGGTGACACAGTGGCGTCTGCCCAGCAGCGCGCCTATACCGTCGTGCGGCAGATTCACTGGAACGGCGCGCAGTACCGCACCGACATCGGCTACCGCGCGATTACACGAGAGCAACGAAAGGGATAAACATGCGCGGGTCGTTCGAGGCCGTCAGCAGGCCGTTCAGCAACTAGATGTACTCCGGCAATCTCCAGAGAGCGGCGCGCATCCTGAAGCAGGGTGGCATCGTTGCCTACGCGACAGAATACTGCTTCGGCCTTGGCTGCGATCCCTTCAACCGGAACGCCGTGCTCCGGCTCCTGCGCATCAAGCAGCGGCCGTTGAAAAAGGGCCTGATCGTGCTGGCCGCCGATACTGCTCAACTCGCGTCCTATCTCAGCGACATTCCCCCGCAGGTCGTTGCCAGTTGGCCGGGCCCGCATACCTGGTTGCTGCCCCCCGGGCCGGGTGTACCCGGCTGGATCACCGGCCAGCATGCCAGGATCGCCGTGCGTGTCACCGCCCATGCCCAAGCGGCGGCGCTGTGCCATGCCGCCGGGATGGCGATCGTCTCGACCAGCGCCAATCGAGCTGGCCAAGTGCCGGCACGCGCTGATCGCGAGGTGGCGCGCCGCTTCGGCAAGCTGATTGATTACATTTTACCCGGCTCTGTCGGCACCGCTTTGGCGCCGACGCCGATTCGCGATTCATTAACGGGGCAACTGACACGACCCGGGTAACCGGTTCACAATCCATATACTTTTTTACCGCCCGCTGAGCCCATGAGCACACCTGACATACTTGCTGTTAAGCATTACCTCCTTGGCCTGCAGGACCGCATCTGCCGTGCGCTGGAAAATGAGGAAGGCGAGCAAAAATTCAGGGAAGATGCCTGGGAGCGGCCCGAGGGCGGCGGCGGTCGTTCGCGTGTCCTGTCTGACGGGAAGGTGTTCGAACAGGCGGGGGTGAATTTTTCGCAGGTGTCCGGTACTCAGCTGCCGCCATCGGCCACCGCGCATCGCCCGGAACTAGCGGGGCGGGCGTGGCAAGCACTGGGGGTATCGCTCGTCATCCATCCGCGCAATCCGTATGTGCCGACCTCGCACATGAATGTGCGCTTTTTTATCGCCGAAAAGGATGGCGCCGATCCGGTGTGGTGGTTCGGCGGCGGCTTCGATCTCACGCCTTACTACGGTTTCGAAGATGACTGCAGGCACTGGCACCGTACGGCCAAGGCCGCGTGCGATCCATTCGGTGCCGACTATTACACGCGATTCAAGAAGTGGTGCGACGAGTATTTCTTTCTCAAGCACCGCAATGAGACGCGCGGCGTGGGCGGATTATTCTTCGACGATCTGCACGAACAAGGTTTCGCGCACTGCTTCGGCTTCCTGCAGAGCATCGGCGATCACTACATAGCGGCCTACCAGCCGATCGTGCAAAACCGCAAAGACACCCCTTACGGCGAGCGCGAGCGCGACTTCCAGCTCTACCGGCGCGGGCGTTATGTGGAATTCAACCTGGTGTACGACCGCGGTACGTTGTTCGGCCTGCAGAGTGGCGGGCGCACCGAATCCATTCTGATGTCGCTGCCGCCGCTGGTGAAGTGGCGTTACAACTGGAAACCGGAGCCGGGCACGCCGGAGGCGCGGTTGTACGATGAGTATCTCAAGCCGCGCGACTGGCTGGCCTGAACACGATACTTGCCACGTTGGCGAACACCAGGCTTTGCAACGCTGATAGAGCAGGACGAACTCAATCCGGGATCCCCCGATCGGTCCCCGCTGATTTTCTCCGGCTCATGAGCACGAACACCAGCGCCGCGATCACCAATACCGCTTGCAAGCCGAGCGACTGTGCCGTCGGGTAGATACCGAGCACATCGATGGCCGGAACGTTCACGCTGCTCACCGGCAGCGTTCCGGCCTCCTGCAGCGCCGCCACGCCCTTGCCGGCGAACACCACCGCCAGCAGGTAGAGCAAAACAGAATTGACGGCGAAGAACAGGCGCAGCGGCAATCGCACACTGAATTTGAATATCAGCCACGCCAGCACCACCAGCGCCGCCGCCGCGCTCAGAAAACCGATGAGCACCATGTGCTGACCGCCCGCGCCGGCCTGCAACCACAGGGTTTGATAGAAGAGCACGGTTTCAAACACTTCGCGATACACGGCAATAAACGCGACGAACGCGATACTCCAGAGCGTGCCGTTATTGAGCGCGCCATGTACCTTGCCCTCAATAAACTCCTTCCAGCGTTGCGCCTGTAATTTGTTATGCAGCCAGAAACCGACATACAGCAGGATCGCGGCCGCGAGCAGCGCGGTGACGCCTTCGGTCAACTCGCGGCTGGCGCCACTGATGTCGACGACATAGGCCGCCATCGCCCAAGTCGCGACGCCAAGTAACAGTGCGAGGGACCAGCCGATGTGAATGTACAGGAGCGCATCGCGCCGGCCGGTCTTGATCAGGAAAGCAACGACCACAGCCAGCAGCAATATTGCCTCCAGGCCCTCACGCAACAAGATCACCAGGCTGCTGGTGAAGGCGACTCCGGCACTGAGGCTGGCGCCTTCGAGCAGGGTGCGCGACTCGCCGAGCAGTGTGGAGATACGCTCTTTGGCGAAAATCAGTTCGGCTTCGGGTGCGCGTGACTTGATGAGATTGCGATAGGCAACCATCTCGCGCTCCACATCCTGCTTGAGTGCGGGCTTCACCGTGGCCAAGCCGGTTTCGACAAGTTCGAATCCTTCCAGGTAGGCGGTCACGGCCAACTCGTAAGCCAGTTCCGGCCGGCCTTCGCGATAGCGCGCCAGGCTCTCCTCCATGAGGCGTTCACTGAAGGCGAGCGGCGACTCTTTGCTCACGAGACCGGAAGGATTGCTGCGCAGCCAGGCGAGCACCTTCATGCCATCGGCACCGAAGCCGGCTTCTGCCTGGCGCGGGCTCAGGCTGGTAACCTGACGCAGCCCGCTGAAATGCGTGCGGTATTTTGCCTCGCTCCAGAGGGCCGCGCCGGCGCGCCGCTCCTCATCGCTCGCCAGGAAATTGGCGACGTGAAAGGCAAGTGCCCAACGCTCGTCTTCGCCGAGCGTCTGCGCATATCCCTGCATGGCCGTGTGCTGCACGCCGAGGCTGATGGCGTTGAACAGCGCGTACACGCTGCGTTGGTCCTGGCGCGCGTGCGCATGAAAATCCGCTGGCGCTGGTGTCAGACCCTTGGCGAGTGGCCCGTTACCATGTCCATCCATGCCGTGACAGTTGGCGCACTGCGCTTCGAAGAGCTTGGCACCCTTGGCCAGGTCTGGCGCCAGACGCGGGGCAACGCTCACGCTGTAGGCACGCAGCAGGGTATCGCGCATCTGCTCGGTGAGCAGCGCGACGTCAACACCAGCTGCCTTGTGTTCGATGCGCCGCGCAAGTTCGCCGGCCTGCTTGAGCAGCGCAGGCTTTTCCGGCGCCTCCGGCAACTTGCCCAGCAAATCGCGTACGCGCCCGGCAAATTCGCGTTGTTCGGCGTACTCCGCAGCATCGGCCACCTTGCCGTTGCGCACGCTGCCGGGGTAATCCACGCCGATATAGCCGAGCATGTGCACAATAGTCGGCGCCAGCTCAGCCCCTGCGTCCGCGGCCTGAAGCCGGCCAGCAACAGTCAGGAAAGCGACGAGCAAAATCAGCGCGCGCGCCGGGCGCAGTCCACGGTAGGCCATGACGGGTTATAATTATTAATGAGAATTATTCGCAATAATACCGCTCGATGCCCCGGCAGTCAATGTGGGTTAAGCCGCCCCATCTCCTCACCCGGCGTACTGCGATACGGTAACCATCGATGCTGAATTCCTTATCTGCATCTGCCGTAGCGGACTAGTGCGTCTTGCGGATCCAGAAACGCAACAACCCGTCCTGCTCCTGGTGCTGGAGCAATTCGTGCCGGGTCTGATTGCAGTAGGCTGGCACATCCTTGCGCATGGAGTCCTTGTCCGCTTCGGCGAGCAACACTTCGCCAATCTGCATGCCTTTGATTTCTGCCGATAGCTTGATGACGGGAGCCGAGCAACACAGGCCGCGAAGATCGACGCGACGATGATGGTCCATGGCGCACTTCCTTCTGATTGGGGAATGGGTACTGACTGGATTTCAGATTGACACATGCGGATCGGCGGAATCAAGGCAGCCCGAAACCTTCAAGGTCCGGCGGACAGCAAACCGACGACTTTCTCCACCACCTCGGGAATGTCCCACTCCACTTCGCCGAACACGCCGAGGCGAATGTTCCCTTCCCCGTCCAGCACGAAACTCGTCGGAAAAACGAACACCTTCCAGTTCTTGAGCACGGCGCCATCGCGGTCCATCGGCACCGGAAAATCCACGTGCATTTTCGACAGGAAGGCGCGCACATCCTTGTCCGGTTCGGCCATGTTGACGGCCAGGATGGTAAACGGCCGGTCGGCCAGCTTCTCTTTCAGGCGCTGCATGGACGGCATCTCGCGCACACACGGCGGACACCAGGATGCCCAGAAATTCACCAACACCACACGTCCGCGCAATTGTGCAAGATTCTGTGTGCGGCCATTGAGATCGATCAGCTGCAACGGTGGCGGCGATGGGTTTCCCTGATACGCTTGCAGGCCGCGCACAACTTTGTGCGTCGCCACAGGCTTGGCAGCAGGCGCCTTGGAAGCCGGGTTGGCGGCCGATGCCTGTCGCAAGGTGTCGATGCCAGCGCGCACGCGCGCCGGAAGCTGTGCGGTTTCGGCATCTTCCCCGGGCGTGGCGTCGGCGCGAAAATAATAGCGATCGCGCACACCCGGCAGAAACTGGACCGTGACGCGCGCGCCGCCGCGCTCCAGCGCCGTTTTCAGCGCATCGAGGCGAAAACGCCACGGCGATTTTTCCGGCTGGATCACGTGCACCGGCAGGCGCGTGCGCAACACCACCGGATGAAACTCGGCCTCGCGCCCCGGTTCGGGCGGGCCGAGATAGAGGTTGGGGTGCAGCAGTATCACGCCATCCAGCCCGGCCGTTCTGGGGTGAGCCGTTTGCCAGGCGTGCGCGCCGCGCAGGGCGAGCAAACCGGCGCGCGCTGATGCCAGCAGTGTGACGCGCTTGCCGCTGGCACGCGCCGCATCGATCAGCGCAACGATATCGCTGTCCGGAACCTGCTCGAGACTGCTTTCGAGCGCCGGCAGAAAGCGCGCTTCCAGAACCTCGGCGCGCCAGACTTCTATATTGTGCGCACGCATTTTATCGGCCAGCACCGCATCCGGCGTGGCGCCGGGAATTCCGGACGGCAGCCATAGCACCAACGTGTCTCCACTTGCGGCGTGAACAGCGACCGGAATATCGATACCATCCGCCAGTCGCACGTCGTTGGCCGAGGCGCCCACGGACGCGGCCAGCATCGCACCGCCGAACATCATGATCAGAGGCTGGCGAGGTTGTTTCATGTGCACCTGAATATTGTTGGTGTTCAAACTAGACGATCTGTCCTGACCTGTTATTCCGTTCGCTGCGCGCTTTACAGCCTCGGCGCCTGCCGCTACGCTGAAGCCATGCACAGAACACGCTTTCTCCTTGTCCTGGCGCTCGCCGCGATGACCGCAGGAACCGGCGGCGCGGCTCGAGCCGTTGATCCGCCAGCGCTGGCAGTGCTTGAGTATAGCGGCGGCCTGTTTCCAAAGCGTGTGGCGATCCGGTCGATAACCGGACCGGTGAACTCGCCATTCGCCAACATGCCGCGTGCCGTCTGGCTCCTGCGCGAGGGTGACACGCTCAATCAGGAATACACGCCTGCGGCGCGATTTATTCAGCTCTTTCAGGTTTCCGGCAATACCCAGCAGTTGCTGTGCAACATCATCGTTCGATATGAGCGCGGCCAACAGGGTTGGCGTCCGTCCTATCTGTTGCTGCAGCAACCACCAGTCACCTGGGACGGCGAGAAGTTCATCCCGCGAATCGGCATGAGCGCGCGTGAACCGGTGAAGATCGTCAACGCCACCGATCCGGCAACGGATGGTTTTTACCACAGCCTGAGCTTCGGTCTCGCTTCGGGCCCCACACAAATCACTGCGTGGGAAGTGCAGTAACGCCTCAGGATTTCGTTTCCAGCTTCTGCTTGAGCAGTTCCAGACTGTCGGCAAATTCGTCGCCAATCCGGAATCCCAGCCACTGTGCCAAATAGCGGTTTACCGGGTCACGGCCAACTTCGCCCGCAGCACGCCAGGTCACGCGCGTGGCTTCGCCTTCCGGCGCAAGCATCAGCGCGCCATCCGCACGATACGCGCCGCCGTTGAGCAGCGACGTATAGACCACAAGCCGGTAGCGCTCACTTTGCATGATCTTCACCACACTGCGCCCGTCTTCGCCGCTCCAGCGGCTGGTTGCGCCCACGCCCGCTTCCGGACCGCTGTATTCAGTCTGGCTATCCGGATATTTCTGGTACCAGACCGTCCACTCGCGCCACTGCCTGAGGCTATTGAGATACGGAAATATAGCGGGCATCGGTGCACGGATCACCACCGAACGCTCGGCATGCCAGGCGCTCGGCAACAGGAAACCGATGAAGAACAGCAGCAGCATGAATGCGGCGCTGGCGACGAGAATACGGATCAGTCTTTGCATGCGGGCCTCCGGATTCATCGGTCCTCAGCGTGCACGGGCACGCGCCGCAACAGCCAGAACGAATTCCAGACATTCGAAACGGTTGTAGGCCTCTTGCAGGCTGCGCCCCCATACCGTTGCACCATGGTTGCGTATCATGAGCGCGCTGAGAGCCGGCGGGCTTTTCTGCAGCCGCTTGCCGATCTCGACGGCGATTTTTGCCACATCGAGGGTGTTCTCAAACAATGGCAGATCCACTTTCGGGTTCTGCTGCCAGATGTCGAAGCCTTTGAGCATTTCAATCGCCGGCAGGCGCAAGGCTTTGGCGCCGCGTTTCGCGCGCCCGGACACCAGGCAAGCGTCCACACTGTGGCCGTGCAAGCATGCCCGCGCATCCGGAAACCTGGCGTAGATAGCGCGGTGGATGGCCGTTTCGGCCGATGGCTTGTTGCCGGGTGCAGCGCACTCGATCACCTCGCCATCCTGGATGCGCACCAGCAGAAAATCGCTCTCATCCAGCCGGCCCTTTGGCCGGCCGCTGGCCGTGATCCAGAAATTGCTGTCATCCGCGCGCACGGAGAGATTCCCGGCGGTGCCGCTCATCCAGCCGCGCCGGTGGAAATCGCGCGCCACTTCCACCAGCGCGGTGCGCGCTGGCAGATCGTTCAGCGTCCTGGCCATATCTGTTGTTCTGTCGCGGTAGCGTGCCGTTGCGTCATGAGACGTAGTATACAGAATGCTTGCCGGGCAGCGACTCACCGGGACTATACTGGTGACCGGCGCCAGGCAGCGAGGACGAAACCGTAAATCGTATGGAAAGAAAGGAATCGAGCCCCCGAACCACAACACCGGCCAGCCGCCGGCTTGGGCTGCCGGAGATCCTGACGTGGCTGGCCGCCGACCAGATGATCTCCGCGCAGGAAGCCGCCGAGCTGTCCGTCGTGAAACAACGAACCACGCCGGTCGAAGTGCATCCGCTTGTCGTCGTGGCGGAGAAAAACCTGAAAGATCCGCGCCGTACGCACAAACTGTTGACGCTCGAAACGCTCACCCTGTGGCTGGCCGGGCGCTGCGAATTGCCGTATGAGCGCATCGACCCGCTCAAGATCGAAGTCGCCCAGGTTACCGCCGCCGTCTCGTATGCCTACTGCGCGCGCCGCAAGATTCTGCCGATCGCGGTGAACGCGGAAACCATCACTTTCGCCACCAGCGAACCTTTTGTCACCGACTGGGTGGACGAACTGGCGCGCGTGCTGCGCAAGCGCATCCACCGGGTGCTCGCCAATCCAGTCGATATCGGCCGTTACCTCGACCAATTCTATTCCCTGAACCGCTGGGTGCGGAGCGCACTCAACGATGCCACCGAGTCCCCGGCAAGCGTCATCACCAACCTTGAACAGCTGGTCGAACTCGGCGGCAAGGGCAAACTCGACTCCAGCGATCATCACGTAGTGCAAGTGGTCGACTGGCTGTTGCAGTACGCCTTCGACCAGCGCGCCAGCGACATTCATCTGGAGCCGCGCCGCGACAAGAGCGACATTCGCTTTCGCATCGACGGCGTGCTCCACCAGGTGTACCAGGTGCCCACCCCGGTGATGGGCGCGATCATCGCGCGCATCAAGACGCTGGGGCGCATGGACGTGGCCGAGAAGCGCCGGCCGCTGGACGGCCGGATCAAGACCCGCACACCGGACGGCGATGAAGTGGAACTGCGCCTGTCGAGCATTCCGACCGCGCTCGGCGAAAAAATGGTGATGCGCATTTTCGATCCAGGCGTGCTGCTGCGCAACGCCACGGAATTAGGCCTGAACACGCAAGAGACGAACATCTGGAAGTCACTGGTGACGCAACCGCACGGCATCGTGCTGGTCACGGGCCCGACCGGATCGGGCAAGACCACCACGCTCTATTCAACCCTCAAGCAACTGGCGCGGCCCGAAGTGAACCTCTGCACCATCGAAGATCCGATCGAAATGGTTGAGCCGAGCTTCAACCAGATGCAGGTGCAGCACAACATCGATCTGACGTTCGCGAACGGCGTGCGTGCGCTGCTGCGCCAGGATCCGGACATCATCATGATCGGCGAAATCCGCGATCTCGAAACCGCGGAAATGGCCGTGCAGGCATCGCTCACCGGACATCTGGTGTTCTCGACCCTGCACACCAACGACGCCCCGTCCGCCATCACCCGCTTGCTGGAACTCGGTACCCCGGCCTATCTGATCAACGCGACCTTGCTCGGGGTGCTGGCGCAGCGGCTGGTGCGCATGCTCTGCCCGCACTGCAAGCAACCCGGCACGATCGACGAAGAAGCCTGGCGCCGGCTGATTCACCCCTGGACAGTTGCCAAGCCGGCCTCGGTCTTTGTTCCCAAGGGCTGCCTCGAATGCCGCAACACCGGCTACTACGGACGCATCGGCATTTACGAGATGCTGACCGTCACGCCTGCCCTGCGCAAACATATCCTTCCGGAAAGCGACGTGGCGGCGCTACGCGCGCAAGCCATCAAGGACGGCATGCAGCAGCTGCGTCTGAGCGGCGCACGCAAGGTTGCCGCCGGGCTGACAACGATCGAGGAAATCATGAAGGTCGCGCCGCCGCCGGAAGAATCCTGAGTGCGCCTGAAACCGCGCGTCCGGTATGAATCCACCGCTTCGAGAGGCTAGCCGAACAGCATGGCGCGCTGGGTATATACCGGCGTCCAGCCTTGGGTGTCGATGAAATAGCGCACTGCTTTGATGCGCTTGCTGTCCTTCATCTCGAACCAGTGCTCGGTGTTGGCCGGCACATTGATGTAATCGCCGGCGCTCACTTCCAGCAGGAACTGTTTGTTGTCCGGCTCAACGAAGCCGAAGTAACCTTTGCCGGCAAGGATGTAGCGCACCTCGTCATCGGTGTGCAGGTGGATCTTGTCGAACTTGGCGAGCATGTCGGGGAGCCCGGGGATAGCTTCGTGGATCACGATCATGTCGCGCGTGGCGTAGCCCTTGTCGCGCTTCAACTCCTCAAAACGGTTATCGACTCCCTTCAGCAGCTCTTCCTTCTCGGCATCATTCAGCGCCTGCTGATCGAGCAGCGCGCGGGCACGGCTGTCTTCCGGCGCGGGCCAACGCTTGAGGGTGATACCCAGTTTGCTGAGTCGCGCCTGGATGAAGCTGAGATCGGTATTTTCTTTTCCGTCCGGGAATATCATGCGGGCCATGCGATGTCCTCCGAAGTCTGGTTACACAATTACCGGCTGCTTGCGGCATCCCGCCTTGCACGGCACCGCACAGTCTTGTGCATCGTGGGCGCACGACGTGCGGAAACGGCCGACGTGTAGGATACACAAGTGTTGCTTGATCAGGAAAGCATGGTGACTACGCACCAGCAACAGGCTGCGCGCGGGAGCGCACAGGTCAGCCGATGACCGGGGTTTCCGTTTTGCGGCGACGGACATTGGCATGCGGCCGCCCGGTCTTGGGCCGCTCCGCTGCCAGTTGGGCTGGCACCGGTGTCGGCGCAACCACAGCCGCTGTTACCGATGCGGCCGGTTTGTCTATGCGCGGTGCCGGAGCGGCTTGACGTGATTCGTGCCGTCCGCGCGGCGGCGGACGTGTCCCGCGATTTGCGTGACCGCCGCGTTCATCGCGCCGGCCGCGGCCGCCGGTACGAGCCTGCTCGTGCTCGCGCGCGCGTTCACGAATCTCGCCACGCGGCGGCGGGGTGAGTTCAGGCAGCAGTTCCTGGGTAATACGCGCCACCGGAATCTTGAAGCCGATATATTTCTCGATCTCGATCACCGAGAACGAATACTCCTCGCAGGCAAAGCCCACGGCGTCGCCGGAGGCACCGGCGCGCGCCGTGCGGCCGATACGGTGCACGTAGTCTTCGGCATCCTGCGGCAAGTCGTAGTTGAACACGTGCGACACATCGGGGATGTGCAGACCGCGCGCCGCGACATCCGTCGCCACCATGATCGGCAACTCGCCGGACTGGAAATCCTGCAACAGGCGCTCGCGCTTGTTCTGCGGCACGTCACCCGAAATCACCTCGGCGTTGAAGCCATTGGACCGCAACCAGGCGCGCACGCGTTCGGCCGCGCCCTTGGTGTTGGTGAACACCAGCGAACGGTGCGGGTCCATGTGGCGGAGCAGCCCCACCAGCAACGGCAGCTTCTCTTCATTGGCCGTGTGGTACAGCACCTGGGTGACGCGATCGGCGGTGACCTTCTCGGACTCGATTTTCACCAGTTCCGGGGTGTTCATGTGCTCGTAGGCGAGCTCGATCACACGGTAGGAAAGCGTGGCCGAGAACAGCATGCCGAGGCGTTCGGCCGGGGGCGGCATGCGGTTCAGCAGGAAGCGGATGTCCTTGATGAAGCCGAGGTCGAACATGCGGTCGGCCTCGTCCAGCACCATGACCTGCACGCTCTTGAGATCGAACACATGCTGCTTGTGATAATCGATGATGCGACCGGGAGTGCCGATCAGGATATCCACGCCGTCTTCCAGCATTTTGCGCTGGGTGTCGTAGCCGGTGCCGCCGTAGACCAGACCGAGTTTGAAACCGGCGTGTTTGCCGAGCGCTACGGCATCTTTATGAATCTGGATGGCCAGCTCGCGGGTCGGCGCCAGCATGATGGCGCGCGGGCTGCTGACCTTGCGGTCGGGCCGCGCCGGGTGTTTCAGCAAATGGGCGAACGCGGCCAGCAAAAAAGCCGCCGTCTTGCCGGTGCCGGTCTGGGCCTGACCGGCAACATCGCGCCCGGCCAAGGCGATCGGCAAGGTGCCGGCCTGAATGGGGGTACAGCGTACGAATCCGGCCTCGCGCACACCGGCCAACAGCGGCTCGGGTAGATCCAGATCGGCGAATGCCTTATCGGAGAGATGAGTGTCTGTCATTGCGTTGCTGGCAGGATAACAGAAATTAACCGGAATTGGCATGGAAATCCGCATAGACTCACGGTTTTATCGCTTCTGCCCTTGCATTACCCGGACGATTCCGCTCAAATAACCGGCAGCAGTCCGCCCCAGCGGCAATCCCAACCCACCCGACCACGCGGAGATACGCGATCATGAGCAGTGGTATTAATCACGTTACCGATGCATCCTTCGAGCAGGAAGTGCTCAAATCCTCCGGTCCGGTGCTGGTGGATTTCTGGGCCGAGTGGTGCGGACCCTGCAAGATGATCGGACCGGTGCTGGAGGAAATTTCCGGAGAATATGGCACCAAGCTCAAGGTCGCCAAGCTCAACATCGACGAAAATCCCCAGACCCCGCCCAAATACGGTATCCGCGGCATCCCGACCCTGATGCTGTTCAAGAATGGCCAAGTCGAGGCCACCAAGGTCGGTGCAGTTTCCAAATCGCAGCTGGCCGCATTCATCGACGGCAACCTGTAAAAGATCGCCACCGCCCGGGGTTTGCCGGCTGGACGCCGGGCGGAAGCAGTGCTATGTTTATTCTCAAGCAGTAACAACAATCCTGTCGTAGCAAACCAAACCATCCTTTCGCAGCATCCGTCCCGGCCCCCGGGGCAGGCACGTGTTCCCGCACGGCGCCGTACTCTCACTCACTTACCGCTATGAACCTCACCGAACTGAAACGCAAGACACCCACAGAACTCGTCGAAATGGCCGCCACCATGGAGCTCGAAGGCGGCAGTCGCATGCGCAAGCAGGACCTGATTTTCGCCCTGCTCAAGGCGCAGGCGCGCAAGGGCGAGGACATCATGGGCGAAGGCGTGGTCGAAATCCTGCAGGACGGTTTCGGCTTCCTGCGTTCCGCCGATGCCTCCTACCTGGCCGGGCCGGACGACATCTACGTGTCGCCCTCGCAGATCCGGCGCTTCAACCTGCGCACCGGCGACACCGTGGTCGGCACCATCCGCCCGCCGAAGGAATCGGAACGCTATTTCGCCCTGCTCAAGGTCGACGCCATCAATTTCGGCGCGCCCGAAGAAGCCAAGAACAAGGTCCTGTTCGAGAACCTGACGCCGCTGCACCCGAACAAGCGGTTGCGCCTCGAGCGCGACAACGCCTCCAGCGAAAACCTCACCTCGCGCGTCATCGACCTGATCTCGCCCATTGGCCTCGGCCAGCGTGGCCTGATCGTGTCGCCGCCGAAGGCCGGTAAAACCGTGATGCTTCAGAATGTCGCGCACGCGATCACCAGCAATTACCCGGATGTGTCGCTGATCGTGCTGCTGATCGACGAGCGTCCGGAAGAAGTGACCGAAATGCAGCGCTCGGTGCGCGGTGAAGTGGTGTCCTCGACCTTCGACGAACCGGCCACCCGTCATGTGCAGGTCGCGGAAATGGTCATCGAGAAGGCCAAGCGCCTGGTCGAGCACAAGAAGGATGTCGTGATCCTGCTCGACTCCATCACACGTCTGGCGCGCGCCTACAACACCGTGGTGCCGGCCTCCGGCAAGGTGTTGACCGGCGGCGTGGATGCCAACGCCCTGCAGCGCCCGAAGCGCTTCTTTGGCGCGGCGCGCAATATCGAAGAAGGCGGCAGCCTCACCATTCTGGCCACCGCGCTCATCGATACCGGCTCGAAAATGGACGATGTGATCTACGAAGAGTTCAAGGGCACCGGCAACGCCGAAATCCACCTCGACCGCCGCCTGGCCGAGAAGCGCAGCTACCCGTCGATCAACATCAACCGCTCCGGCACGCGGCGCGAGGAACTGCTGCTGAACGCGGAAGACATGCAGAAAATCTGGATCCTGCGCAAGCTGCTGCACCAGATGGACGAAATGGAAGCCTCCGAGTTCCTGCTGGACAAGATCCGCGCCACCAAGAGCAACGCCGAGTTCTTCGACTCGATGCGGCGCTGAGCATCGCCCCGAAGCCCGGATAAACCCGGGAAACCGGCCGGTTTGCTGCCAACAACTGTGTTTTCCGGCCAGAACTTGCGTCCCGGCAGGGTTTTCCGTAACATCCCCGGCCTTTCCGCTCCCGGTCGGCAATCGGGGCACGATTTGAGGATAGAGACATGAAAGAAGGCATTCATCCCGACTATAAAGAAGTCAAAGTGACCTGCGCCTGTGGCAACAGCTTTGTCACCCGCTCCACGCTGGGCAAAGACCTGGGCATCGAAGTCTGCTCGCTCTGCCACCCGTTCTTCACCGGCAAGCAGAAGGTCGTGGACAGCGGCGGTCGCGTGGACAAGTTCCGCCAGAAGTACGGCATGGGCGTGAAAAAATAACGGTGCAGCCGTTCGCCCGATTTCCGCAAAAGGCGCCGCAACCCGGCGCCTTTTTGTTGTCCCGGGTTCGTCATCGGTACATCCCTGTGCCGTTCCTGCTGGTTCTTGCGCTGTTGCTCGCGCCGCTCACCGCGGCCGCCCACGCCGAAGGAGTCGCCGTCCGGCATGTGCTCGACGGCGACAGCGTGGTCCTGACTGACCAGCGCCAGGTACGGCTCATCGGCATCAACGCCCCGGAGTTTGGCAAAGATGGCAGGCCGGACGAGCCGCTGGCCAGCGCCGCGCGCGATCGGCTGCGTGAACTGGTCCAGGGCAAGAACGTGCGGCTGGTGCTGGAAGAAGAACAGCGTGACCATTACGGCCGCTGGCTCGCGCACCTGCTGCTGCTCGATGGCAGCAGTGTGGAGGAAGTTCTCCTTAAGGAAGGGCTGGCGTCCGCCATCGCCATCCCGCCCAATGTGAGCCAGTGGCGCCGCCTGTTCGAGGCCGAAAGCGATGCGCGCACAGCGCGGCGCGGCATCTGGGGCAATGCCTATTCCATACCAATTCCGGCCGCGTCGCTCGACGCGGCGCGCACTGGCTTCCATTTCGTGCGCGGTAGAGTCACCCATGTGGGGCGCAGCCAGAAATACGTGTATCTGGACCTGGGTCCGCAATTCGCGTTGCGCATCGGCCATGCCGACTGGAAACAGTATTTCCGCGGCCGCCCAGAGGACTGGCACGGCGCGCACGTCGAAGCACGCGGCTGGATCAGCGAGCAACAGGGACGGCTGCACATGGGCATCGGCCACCCGGCCATGCTGCAGCGTCTGCCCTGAAACGGAATTCTGTAAGACAATAGCCCCATGCTCCGCAACCTTTCCCGAGTCTTGCTGCTTCTGCTGCCCGGCCTGGTCGCGGCACAGATCGCGGCGTGCGCCGTCAACCCGGTGAGCGGTGGCAGCGAACTGGCGCTGCTGAGCGAGGCAGACGAGCTGCGGCTCGGACGGGAAAACGATATCGCCGTGCGCAAGCAGTATGGTGTGTATGCCGATGCGCGCCTGCAGGCTTACGTGCAGCAGGTGGGCGAACGCCTCGCCGCCAAGAGCCACCGCCCGCAACTTCAATACAGCTTCACCGTGCTCGACTCGCCCGAGGTGAATGCCTTCGCGCTCCCCGGCGGCTACATCTACATCACGCGCGGCATTATGGCGCACCTCAACTCCGAGGCTGAACTGGCCGCCGTGCTCGGCCACGAAATCGGGCATGTCACCGCGCGCCACGCCGTGCGCCAGTACTCCGCGGCGCAGGCGGCCAATGTCGGCTTCGCTCTCGGATCGATCCTGATTCCGAATCTCGGGTCGCGTGCCGGTCAGTCGCTGCTCAACAACCTTGGCAATGCGTTGCTGTCCGGTTATGGGCGCGATCACGAGCTGGAGGCCGATCGACTCGGCGCGGAATATATCGCGCGCAACGATTACGACCCGAAGGCGATGATCGATGTCATCGCGCTGCTGAAAAATCAGGAAGTGTTCGAGAGGGCGCTCGCCGCCAAGGAAGGGCGCGCGCCGCGCGTCTACCACGGCGTGTTCGCCAGCCACCCGAGCGCCGATGAGCGCCTGCAACAGGTCGTCGGCGAGGCGGACAAACACCGCAGCGTGACCAACGGACGCGTGGAGCGCACGGCTTATCTGAAGCTGCTCGACGGGCTGGCCTGGAACGACAGCGAGGCGCAAGGCATCCGCCACGGCGCCGTCTTCTATCACAAGGGTCTCGATTTCGCCGTGCAATTCCCGGCTGGCTGGCGCGTCGATAACAATCCGCAGCGCCTGCTCGCCATCAGCCCCGGGCAGGATGCGCTGGTGGAGATGCAGACCACCGCCAGGGGCAACGTGCGCACACCGCAGGAATATCTGGTGGTCGGCATGAAGCTGCGCGATCTGCATGACACGCAGGCACTGAAGGTGAATGAACTGCCGGGCTACGCCGGCATCACGCGCATGCAGACTCCATTCGGGCCGCGCGATACGCGCGTCGCGGTCGTGTTCCTGCATGGGCAGGCATTTCGTTTCTTCGGTGTCGCGCGCGATGCTGGCGGCGCCATAGAGCGTTCCTTCCTCGACACCGTACAAAGCCTGCATGCGCTGCGCCCCGAAGAGCGCGCGCTCGCCCGTGGGCAACGCATCGAACTGAAGACGGCGCGCACGGGCGACAGCTTCGCCGCGCTCGCACGGCGCACGTCGCTCAAAAACGATCCGGAAGCGATCCTGCGACTGCTCAATGGAAAATACCCGCAGGGCGAACCCGTACCCGGCGAACTCGTGAAGCTCATCCACTAAGGATACCCGCCATGGCCACTGACCTGAAAGCCGCCGCACTCAACTATCACGCGTTGCCAAAGCCCGGCAAGATCCGCGTCGAGTCCACCAAACCCTGCGCCACCCAGCAGGATCTCGCGCTCGCCTACACGCCCGGCGTGGCCGAACCGGTTCGTGCCATCGCCGCCGATCCGGAGGCCGCCTATCGCTACACCGCCAAGGGTAATCTGGTCGCGGTAATTACCGATGGAACGGCCGTGCTCGGCCTCGGTAATGTCGGCGCGCTCGCCGGCAAGCCGGTGATGGAAGGCAAGGCGGTGCTGTTCAAGCGCTTCGCCGACATCGACGTCTTCGATATTGAAGTGGACGCCAAAACCCCGCAGGAATTTATTAACACGGTGATCGCCATCGCGCCGACTTTCGGCGGCATCAACCTCGAAGACATCGCCGCGCCGGCCTGCTTCGAGATCGAGGCGGCGCTGCGCGCAAAGCTCGACATCCCGGTGTTCCACGACGATCAACACGGCACTGCCGTCATCATCGGCGCGGCGCTCATCAACGCACTTGAACTCCAGGGCAAGAACCTGGCGGACGCGCGCATTGTCTGCCTCGGCGCCGGCGCGGCCGGCATCGCCTCGCTCAACCTGCTCATCGAGCTTGGCGTGCGCCGCGCGAACATATTACTCGTGGATCGCAAGGGCGTGATCCACAGCGGGCGCAGCGATCTTAATCCGCAGAAACAGGCATTCGCGGTGGAAACACCGAAACGCACGCTCGCCGAAGCCATGCAGAACGCCGACGTGTTTCTCGGCGTATCCGGACCCAACCTGGTCACTCAGGACATGCTGCGCAGCATGGCGCCAAAACCGGTGGTGTTCGCGCTCTCCAATCCGGATCCGGAGATCAGCCCGGAACTGGCGCACGCCGCGCGTGCCGATCTCATCATGGCCTCCGGGCGTTCCGACTACCCGAACCAGGTGAACAACGTGCTTGGCTTTCCGTTCATCTTTCGCGGCGCGCTCGATGTGCGCGCGCGCACGATTCACCAGAAAATGCAGATCGCCGCCGTACACGCGATTGCCGCGCTCGCGCGCCTGCCGGTGCCGCAGGAAGTGCTGGCCGCCTACCAGCTCACGCAGCTCGCTTTTGGTCGCGACTACATCATTCCCAAGCCGCTCGATCCGCGCCTGCTCGCCACCGTGCCGCCAGCCGTGGCGCGCGCCGCCATCGAGGCAGGGGTGGCGCGCGCACCCTATCCGGCGCACTATCCGGCCTGAATCGTCCAACCGTCAGACGGATTAAAGCGCTCGTCTGGCACACATGGGTGCCAACCCGGTCTGGATTGCATACTTTTTGGGCAGACCCGCGAGAAGCGTCCTAATATAGTGGCAAGACGAATGCAGCAGGGCTTCATTAGCAAAAGACAGGACGAACGCAGTAGGGCTTCCGTTATGACCGGTACCACGACCGTCACCGACAACTCGCTTCTGGCCAACGTCCAGACGATACTCGATGGCCTGAAGAAAACCGCCGACGGCGAAGTGCTGCACAGCTTCATCGAGCGCGGACTGCGCAAATTTGGCGCCACCGGTATTGAAGCGGCCTTCCTGGTGTTTGTCGACAAGTTGCTGGTGCGCTATCTCGATAGCCCGGACAGCGACCCCGGCACGCGCATCAAGATCAAGGTCATCCAGCAGCGGCTGCGTCCCTATCTGGCGGAAGTACCGCATCACCCCGCGCCGGCAAAACCGGCACTAACGCCGCAGCGTGCCAAAACGGCGCCGCGCGCGCCGGAACCGGCGCCCGAAGTGCGCGCTTCCGCAACACCTGTTGTTCGTCCCGCAGCGGAGCTCACCGACAGGCCCGGCCCGGCACCGCAAGTCGTGCGCCGCGTGGGCGAATCCCTGCCCGAGCAGCTCGCGCACCAAATGGCCGATGCACTCACCCGCAGCCACGATTTCGATACCCTGCTGCACACCAGCCTGCTGAAACTCGATCAGAGTGCCGACACGCCGGAAGTGGCCGAGCTCAAACGCCAGCTCAAGAGCGGCATCGAGGAGCTCATATCCGAACATCGCTCGCTGGAAAAAAATCTCACCGATACGCGCCACGGCTTGCAAGTCATGGCCGAAGACCGGCGGCAGATCGAGAAGGCGCTCAATCAGGCGCGCAAGAACAGCCTGACCGATGAGCTCACCGGGCTGCCCAATCGCAGCGCCTTTGTGCGTCAACTGACTGCCGAGATCGGACGTGCGCGCCGCTACGGCTTCTCGCTGGCGCTGGCGCTGATCGACCTGGATGACCTCAAGACCATCAATGAGCGGCATGGCTACGCAGCCGGCGACGCCATCCTGCACACCTATGCGCGCGAGATCATGTCGCAGTTTCGCGGCTACGATATGGTGGCGCGCTACGCCGAAGATGAATTCGCCGTGCTGCTGCCGAATACCCAGAAGGATGGCGCGGTGCGCGCCCTCGACAAGGCGCAGAAACACGCGGCGGGCACCTTCATCCAGTTCAACGGCCAGAATCTTCCGCTGCCGTCTTTCTCGAGTGTGCTGACACTCTACTCACATGGCGAGCAGCCGGAGGCGCTGCTCAAGCGCGCCGATGATGCCCTGAGCCACGCCAAACTGCGCGGACGCGCCCAATCCGTCGTTGCCCTGGCGGCCAACTGATGCCGGCAACACGCCGCGCTGCCGTGAAAAAACCCGCACTTGGCCATCCACATCGTGTTCATGGCGCTCCTGTAGTCTCTCGACCCCGAAGCTCTCTCTGACGCCGCCACACCCTGACACCGGCGTTTGACACCACTATAAGAAAGGCACCGTATGAAAAGCCTGTGGAATGATGACGAAGCAAGTCTCTATCAGGGCGAGCTTGGCCAGCGCGTGTACAGCTCGCGCCTGCTGGGGCGCGAGCCGGCACTGGTGCTGCACGGCGGCGGCAACACCTCGGTCAAGCTGAACGAGACCAACTTGCTGGGCGAGGAAGAAACGCTGCTCTATGTCAAAGGCAGCGGTGCAGATCTGGAACACATCGAAGCCAGCGGCTTCGCGCCGGTGCGGCTGAACCCGCTGCTCAAACTGGCGAAGCTGCCGGCGCTCTCCGACCCGGAGATGGTCAACGCGCTGCGCACTCAAATGACGCGCGCCGATGCGCCCACGCCTTCGGTCGAGGCGATCCTGCACGCCATCCTGCCTTACCGGTTCGTGGACCACACCCACGCCGACGCGGTGCTGGCGATCATGAACAGTCGTGACGGCGCGGCGCGTATTCGCGATATTTACGGCGACAGCGTGGTCATCATTCCCTACGTCATGCCGGGCTTCGATCTGGCGCGCGCTGTCGCCGAATGTTTCCCGGCTGCCGCCGGGCCGAAGACCATCGGCATGATCCTGCTGCACCACGGTGTATTCGCCTTCGGCAACAGTGCGCGCGAGTCCTATCAGCGCATGATCGACCTCGTGACGCGTGCCGAGGATTATCTCGCCAAGCACAACGCCTGGAACATATCGGCGCCGGCGCTCACTCCCGGGCCGGTGCCGTTGCGGCGCGAACTGGCGGCGCTGCGCCACGAGACATCAAGGATCGCCGGCTTCCCGCTGATTCTCTGCGCGCACACCGATTCGCGCAGCCTCGCCTTCGTGCGTCGCGAGGATCTGGCGCGGCTCACGCAACAGGGCCCGGCCACGCCCGATCACGCCATCCGCACCAAGCACCTGCCGCAGCTCGGGCGCGATGTCGCCGCCTATGCCGACGCCTACCGAAAATATTTCGAAGCCTACGGCGCACAGGCCAGGGAGCCGAAGACCATGCTCGACCCGGCACCGCGCGTGCTGCTCGATCCGCAACTCGGCGTGTGTACCTTGGGGCGCAGCGCCAGGGACGCCGCCATCGTGCACGACATCTATTCGCACACCATGGACATTCAGTTGCGCGCCGCGCGCCTTGGTGGTTATCAGGCGCTCTCGCCCAAGGACATTTTCGATGTCGAATACTGGGACCTGGAACAGGCCAAGCTCAAGAAAAACGGCAAGCCGCCGCTGTTCGCCGGAGAAGTCGCGCTGGTCACCGGCGCCGCCTCCGGCATCGGCCGGGCGTGCGTCGAGTCGCTGCTGGCGCGCGGCGCAGCGGTCATCGGCCTCGATATCGATCCGGCCATCGCCAAACTCCACCATCGCCCGGACTTCGCCGGCTTCGTGTGCGACGTCACCGACGAACCGCGCCTGATTCAAGCCATCGAGCACGGCGTGCGCGCCTTCGGCGGGCTCGACATGCTGGTGCTAAACGCCGGCCTGTTCCCGCCCGGCACGCGCATTGAATCGCTGGCGATGGCCGAGTGGCACAAGGTGATGCGCGTCAACCTCGACGCCAATCTCGCGCTGCTGCGCGAGGCGCATGCCCTGCTCAAGCTCGCGCCACACGGCGGGCGCGTGGTGGTGATCGGCTCGAAGAACGTGCCGGCGCCCGGTCCGGGTGCGGCGGCGTATTCCGCTTCAAAGGCGGCGCTGCAACAACTCGCGCGCGTCGCGGCGCTCGAATGGGCCAGTGACGGCATTCGCCTCAACAGCCTGAACCCGGATGCGGTGTTCGATACCGGCATCTGGACAGATGAAGTGTTGGCCACTCGCGCCGCGCACTACGGGCTGAGCATTGAACAATACAAACGCAAGAATCTGCTCAAGACCGAAATCACTAGCAAAGACGTCGCTGAACTCGCCGCCGAGCTGTGCGGCCCGTTGTTCGCCAAAACCACCGGCGCGCAGATTCCGGTGGATGGCGGGAGTGATCGGGTAATCTGAAACCCAATCACCACCCTCTCCCGCTTTGTATTTCAGCACAGGCTGATTACCGATTGGCGCTGTTGTCCGCCTTTGAGATGTGGCTATATCTCAGGCAAACCTCTCTGCCAAATATTCTGTAGAGTCATTTCTACCTTCTTCTTTCTCCGACCGCAGAAGCATGCGAACGATTCTCATGCTTCTGCGCCTACATAACCGCTAACTACTCCGGTGACTTCCGGAACCAGACCACACGCTCAATGGCGACCCATCTGCATGCTTCGCAAACACGCCGCAAATGCAGTTCGAGCGTACGGATCCAATGCTTCTCCATCCCGATTTTCAAGACGACCGTCGAGATGACAGAAAAATATCGCTCTGCTTCATGCCTCATCATCTTTGCCAAGATGTTATCCACGTACCATGTCAGGTGATGAAGCTTGTATGCCCGCGGCATGACCTTATACCGCTCATCAATTGCCATCGCGATTTTCTTGCCAATCTCGACGTTAGCTGCACGGACTGATTTCGTACCAGAAACCCTCACACACAAGAGGTTCTCCATTTCAATTCGAACACGCATTTCATGATGTTCCGTTTTGTTCTGGCTCGACTCCGTCCCGCAAAGCAGTTCTGGAATCCCCTCGCAGGGAATCCACGTTCCGGTTGAATACGACATGAGTTCTTCCTGCTTCAATGTGTCGTCCTTCGTCTTCATTGCAACCATCTCGGCAGTGTGCACAATCTGTTTCTCGTTCTGCCACGATACAGAACGAACTCCTCCTAGGTATGCCGATGCCACACTCTCGCGGCGATGACCCAAGGCCTTTGACACCTCATTTCGCGCCGCCCTGTCCACATCACGTGGAACCTTGTATACATCGTATGCGATCGGCGCTTCGATACCGGTGAGGTCGTGATAGAACCAGCATGCATAGCCTGCACGAAATTCATGCGGGTTTGGCAAATTCAGCTTCTTTCTTATTTTGTCGTATTGCTTGCGGATCTGCTGTTCAAGGCGCTGCCGACTCATACCCGGCGGAATCAGATTATTACGATCTGCCTGAAGTTTCGCGGCGAGTTCGAGCATTTTCATAAACTTGTTGTTTTTGCTCCTAATCTTCACTTGGCGCTCCACATACTCGGCAGCATTCCCCTTGCTCATTTCCTTGATACGCACGTAGCCATGTTCGCGCGCTTCTGCCAGGATACGGCGAAAGTCAGCACCCAAACTTTCCTGGAACCTGACCCCGAGCATCCACCATGCGAACAGGAAAATGGCGCAGCTTTCATGTTTCTGTTTCAGCACCGCTTCTAATGCATTCCATAGCTGATCTTCACTGACCTCGCGTATCGGTCGTGTACGTACCTGCCTGCTTTTGCCGAAGGCTGTCGTCGGTGAGATATGGCAACGTTTTGACAAGAACAGTGCGCGCAACACTTCATTTACGGAATTGAGACGATTTTTTGCTGTCCGTTGGTTGATGTCTCCGTCCTTCAGGCACCTCCGCAAGTGACCTACGTAGCGCGATACATTTCGCTTCGTGATCTCGCGAATTTTCTGAACGCCGTTTCCCGCCAGAAAATCACAAAAATAGCGGACATTCAGCTCATGCGTCCGGCGGGTACGAATATGCCCGCGCGGATACATACGCTGCAAGATGGCCTGGAACTGCGCGAGCAATCGATTGGCCAGATCGACAGCGCCTGTTGTGAAGATATTCATGATTTGCTCCTTGGTTCATTGGTGTATGGATAAAGCAGAAGGTGCTGCACCTGTCGGTTTAGTTGCGCGACAGCTGTTGAGTGAAATTCTCATGACTCTTCTCCTTGATGTATCGATAGATCGAGAGGGTGGAGTCCCAGGTGCAGCTCGAATCACCGTCTGCAGCGTTTTGAAACACGAGCCGGCGTGCAAATGGCTACGTGACAAACCGAACGCGACAGCCGCACGTCTCGGACGTGGACTGAAAACGGCGTGCGCAATGAAGTGCGTGTCTTGCCTGCGAACGGGCGAGACGTTTCGTAAGATCGGGCGTGTGCGCCCGACATGCATCAGTTCTGTGCCGATATGGTGCCGGCCGACCACAGTGAATGTGGCCGTCGAGTCCCGTTACCGTTTCAACATGCGGTCTGAAACCGCGCAGGCATGTGAATGCCCACAGTCTGTGCTTTCTGGGATTTTGGATAGCCAGCGGAGGCTGGCTATAGAAGGACACGGGTAACCCGTGTCGCCCCCGCGCGGAAAAACGAGTGGAGGATTGTAATGCTGCAGTGGCAGCAGCATTTGGCACGGCGGCAAACCGCGGTGCCGATTCGCGAAAACGCCCGAGAATGCATTATTCACAGGCGTTATTTGTGAAACAGCTTTTTGTACTGTTCCGCCTATCCGCCTGACGCGGTGTCCGGGTACAAGCCTGGCGGCCCGGTCAATATTTTATGCTGTACCACAGCTTGGGCCGTTACCGGGCAAGGGATTACAATCTTGGTGACAGACTGCGATCACCTGCGTAAATGAAACCACGTACCCCGCATGGCTGTCAACGGGAGATGTGAAATATTTTTCTCGATCCAGTCATAAGCTCGACTCGGCAACTGTAACAAAGCTGCCATCGTGTTGATGTCCGTTCAGCGGGGCCTATCACTCAGGCCGTTGTAATTAGCGGGCAGCACCTGCGTCTGAATTGCACTTCCCCATTTCATACTTTTCTCAATCTGCAGGTGAATAAGGGGTCGTCGTAAACAATTCTGATTGTTACCAACTATTGAACGAGGTGATAAGGCGCGCCGGGGGG
>Ga0315270_10000138_pt1 | contig 41485 bp, 38 predicted proteins | sample C1_bottom_MG_FD_204932 | JGI IMG/M metagenome (GOLD analysis project Ga0315270, IMG submission 204932) | Sediment microbial communities from Yellowstone Lake, YNP, Wyoming, USA - C1_bottom | ecosystem: Environmental > Aquatic > Freshwater > Lake > Sediment | place: USA: Wyoming | collected... | reverse complement strand
CGCAGGATTCGCGATGATGCAAGTGATGATGTACTCACTTCCCGCCTATTTGGAGCCCATGCCACAAATAGATGGCGACTTGACGCCTGATATAGATCACCTGCTCAAACTGGCAAGCTTTACTATCACCATACCTGTAATAGTTTTTTCTGCTTGGCCATTTTTTCGTTCAGCATTACGTGATGTGCGCAACCGTCATGTTGGTATGGATGTACCTGTAACAGCCGGAATCATCGTTACATTTTCAGCTAGTATTTGGGCCACATTCAGAGGTGGCCCGGTCTATTTTGACTCTCTAATTATGTTTGTTTTTTTCTTGCTCTCAGCAAGGTGGATACAAACGAGAGTGCATAACATAAGTACTTCCGCTTTGCGCGTGTTGACTAAACTGATTCCGCAAATTGCTGACAAGTTACCCGGATTTCCAACCGAAATGATCGTAGAAAAAGTTAACGCCTCTCAGCTCGCTGTTGGAGACTATATTTTGATCCAACCGGGCACAAAAATACCAGTAGATGGCGAAGTCATTTCAGGATCGAGCGAATGTGACGAATCTCTTATGACAGGTGAATCTCTTGCTGTTTCCAAATCACCCTCTGATATTTTAATTGGAGGTTCAATGAATTTAAGCAGAGCCCTAGTGATGAAGACGAGTCATGTAGGGAATGACACCCAGTTATCGTCACTGGTTCGTAAAATGGAATCTGCTGCAAACGAAAAACCCCCACTAGTGCTACTCGCTGACCGGTACGCAAGTATTTTTTTAACTGTCATTTTTGCATTAGCTCTCCTAACTGGAATTATTTGGTGGGAAATCGACTCAACTCGTGCAATCTGGATAGCCGTAACAGTGTTGGTTATCACCTGTCCATGTGCATTATCACTTGCCACCCCGGGCGTTATGTCCGCAGCAATAGGACAGCTTGCCAAACATGGTGTACTAATTGCCCGAGGCAGAGCGATAGAATCACTGGCAAACGCCACTCATTTTGTATTCGACAAGACGGGCACACTCACACAGGGAAGACTTAAACTGGTCGCAATGAATATAATGAGGACTGATTCCTCAATAGACGAGGAGTGTGTTAGGCAAGTCACAAAAAATGTCACTGCAGGTTCAATGCATCCTGTAGCACATGCCATTTTTTCATCGTTGTCAGCACGTTCACATTCCAATGTTGCAATACCATTTGACGAAACAAATGAAATTCCTGGACGAGGTATTGAAATACATCACCATGAAACTGTTTACCGTTTAGGAAGTATAGAATTCGTTAAAGAATTAAATGGTGTGAAGCCAGAAATTCCACCCGATTTTTCAGAAAAGACGATCTCCGTATTAGGCGATAAAAATGGATATATCGCACTTTTTGCATTAGAAGATACACTGCGCAACGATGCAAAGTATCTAGTCGATTTTTTGCAGCAAAGTGGTAAAACTGTATTGTTGTTATCTGGAGACAGACAAAGTGTCGTTTCAATTACAGCAAAAGAATTAGGCATTATTTATGCGATGGGAAGTTTAAGCCCAGAAGCCAAATATGAAGTCGTCAAATCACTACAGCATGAAGGAGCCGTTGTTGCCATGGTGGGAGACGGAATGAATGACGGCCCAGTCCTTTCCATAGCGGATGTTTCTATAGCAATGGGACAGGGTGCTCCTATCTCTCAAGCCAGAAGTGACATGGTTTTAATCTCAAACGACTTGAAAGATATAAGTTATGCGGTCAAAACTACTATGAAATCTTTCTCACTGATAAGACAAAACCTTGGTTGGGCAGTGTTATATAACGCGATAGCAATACCCGCGGCAATGGCGGGTATATTAGCTCCTTGGCATGCCGCAATTGGCATGTCTTTAAGCTCAATCATTGTTGTAGTCAATTCCTTGCGCGTTTATACCATCCACAATTCTACAAAATCGTAATTCCTATGGATATTCTTTATTTATTGGTACCAATAAGCGTTATTCTTGTCTTTGCTAGTGGATTATTGTTCTGGTGGGCATTAAACAATCGGCAATTTGACCAACTTGACGAGGTATCTGAACGAATATTATCAGATTCAGATGCCCCTACAATCAAGCTAGATGAAGATTAAACAGCTACATAGTTGAAAAATATCAACACCTGAAGAACATTGCACAATTCTAGACTGGTAAATAATAATGCAAAGCAAGCACTCTAATCTGCAAGCACAATCTCAGTTTCCAAAGCAGCTGTATCAACTTGGTAAAACCGACCACCGGCATCCAGAGAAATAATTTTTCCTTCTCGTTGAAACGCATTAATAGTCCTGCTCGCTGTCTCCATAGTCATACAAAGCATTGATCCAATATCTTCTCGCGAAAAGAGCGTAGACAGTTCGAGCTTTTCAGGGTGACGCATTTTCAGTAACAACCTGGCTATACGTTCACGTGCTGATCCGGTTGTTAATTCTGCCAACCACTCATCAGCCTCAACCAGTGTTTTATGCCATCTCTCCAATAATTTTTGATGCAATTGAGGGGACTCACAGTCAAATTTTTTAATCACGTCTACTGGAATGCGGCACACAACCACTGAATCAAGTGCAATTGCGTCATATTCATATATATTTGAAACTACAGCTTCAAGACCTGCCACATCGCCCGGCCGTAAAATGCGCATAATTCGCTTATCCCCGTTTTGTCTCAAACGGATGAGTTTCAGCATGCCTTGCCGAAGGCTATAAATAAAACGACCACCGTCACCTTGGCGAAAAATCACAGCGCCTAATGGAAATTTAATATCTTCAATCGATAAATTAATATGACTGAATTCCTCGTCCGACATTCCTGAACACAAAGCACTATCCCGAACGCCACAAGCATGACATCGAGCAAGATCGAGTAAATTAGAACCAATATCGCTTATTTTCATTAGTTGAAATTTTTAAACTTAAAAAAGAAACACACATTTAAATCACGCAATGGTGGCAATTAATAATAGAAGCGTCAAAGATTATTACTATTTTTTCTATTTTGATGTCATTGTATTGATTTAGATCAATTGCTTACCACTACAACTGAATTACAATCGGAGCATTATATTCTATAAACGGGCCAATTTATGAGCGATTCCATTGTATATACATATAATTATCATGTCGTTCGACAATTTTCTATCATGGCAATTATTTGGGGGGTCATCGGCATGATAGTTGGCGTTCTAATTGCCGCACAACTTATCTGGCCCGAGCTAGATTTCAGTATGTCTTGGCTTAGCTATGGTCGAATACGCCCCCTGCATACAAATGCTGTGATTTTTGCATTTGGAGGGAGCGCATTGATAGGTGCTTCATATTTTATAGTGCAGCGCACTGCCAATGTTCGGCTATTCTGCGATAAATTGGCTGCCTTTACTTTCTGGGGGTATCAAGCTGTTATTGTATTGGCTGTCATAACTTTACCCCTTGGCATCACTCGTGGAAAAGAATATGCAGAACTCGAGTGGCCCATCTCCATATTGCTCGCAGTCGTATGGATTGCCTATGCAGTCGTTTTTTTTGGCACCTTGGCTAAACGCAAGGTCGAACATATATATGTTGCAAATTGGTTTTTTGGCGCATTTATTGTAGCCGTAGCTTTATTGCATGTCGTCAATGCGGCTGTCTTACCCGTCTCATTGACTAAATCTTATTCAGCATATGCTGGTGTACAGGATGCGATGGTGCAATGGTGGTATGCACATAACGCAGTTGGCTTCTTTTTGACAGCCGGCTTTCTTGGAATGATGTATTACTTCATTCCCAAACAAATTAACAGACCAATCTACTCGTATCGTCTTTCAATTGTTCACTTCTGGGCAATTGTATTTACCTATATGTGGGCAGGTCCTCATCACCTGCTTTACACCAGCCTGCCAGACTGGGCGCAGTCCGTAGGTATGGTATTTTCACTTATTTTATTAGCACCTTCATGGGGGGGGATGATCAACGGCATCATGACTCTGTCAGGGGCATGGAGCACATTGAGATCGGATCCCATCCTGCGCTTCCTGATCGTGTCTCTGTCGTTCTATGGCATGTCGACTTTTGAAGGCCCGATGATGTCAATCAAAACCGTCAACGCTCTATCTCACTACACCGACTGGAACATAGCCCACGTTCACTCTGGCGCACTTGGCTGGGTGGGCTTCATTACGATAGGGAGCATGTACTACCTGCTCCCACGCCTCTATGGACGAACAGAAATGTATAGTAAAAAACTCATAGAAGCACATTTCTGGGTCGCGACAATTGGTGTCGTACTTTATATAGCATCCATGTGGATTGCAGGTGTGATGCAAGGTTTAATGTGGCGCGCAGTGAATGTAGACGGAACACTGACTTACACTTTTATCGAATCGGTCAAAGCCACGTTCCCGTACTACGTCATTCGCCTTGCAGGTGGCGCTTTATATCTATCGGGAATGCTGATCATGACTTACAACGTGGTTAAAACAATGGCTGCAGGCAAGATAGAAGATGCGACTATACCGGCACTAAAACCGGTAAACGCCCACGCATAAAAAACTGGTGTTATTAGGAGAAAATTAATGAGTAAATTTAGCCACGAACTGATAGAAAAAAACGTTGGTTTGTTACTGGTGTTGACACTGCTTGTTGCAAGTGTGGGAGGAATTGTTGAAATCATCCCTCTATTCTTTCAAAAATCAACTACACAACCTGTTGAAGGATTAAAACCCTATACAGCGTTACAACTAGCCGGGCGGGATATATATATTCGCGAGGGTTGCTATGGCTGCCATTCTCAAATGATTCGACCCTTCCGCGCCGAAACCGAAAGGTATGGACACTATTCAGTGGCGGGTGAAGCTGTCTATGACAGACCATTCCAGTTCGGCAGCAAACGCACTGGACCGGATTTGGCACGCGTAGGTGGACGCTACAGTGACGATTGGCACCGGGCACATCTTGAAAACCCGCGTGATCTTGTTCCAGAATCCAATATGCCTTCCTATCCCTGGTTGTCGCGCAACATGCTCAATCCGGAAGATATTGAACCCAAGATGCGTGTATTGCATACCTTGGGGGCGCCCTACTCAGAGGTTGAGTTTGCAAGTGCTGCCAATGAAATAAAAGACAGGACTGAACAGGATGCAATCATCGCGTACCTCCAGGTACTTGGCACCTCTATTAAAAGCAAATATTAGCATCGGAGACCAAAAATGGACTTCACCATGTTAAGTAGCATTATTACGGTATTCAGTTTTGTGATTTTTATTGGCATCCTGTATTGGGCTTATGCCAAACAAAACAAAGAAAAATTCGATGCGATTGGTCAATCGCTACTGGAAATTGACACCGATAAGACGGGGAAATAATCATGGCAGATTTTACTAATAGTTGGCTGGGAATTCTAATTGCACTGATCGTGTTATTCAGCGTCATCGGTTGTGGCGCCTTACTATGGTCTCAATCGAAAATGAAAATAAGAGTTGGGGCCGATGGCATACCGCTACCAGTAGAAACGACAGGACATGTTTGGGATGGCGACCTACGCGAAAACAATAACCCCCTGCCTGGCTGGTGGATGAAGCTATTTTACGGAACCATTATTTTCGGACTAGCTTACATGGCGCTATATGGAGGATTTGGAAGTATCAGAGGTTTCCTGGGATGGTCGGAAATTGACGAATACCAGGCAGAATTAAAAGCCGGCGACGCACAATACGGCCCTCTGTTTCAAAAATATATGGCCATGGATATTCCATCTGTCGCAAAAGATCCGCAAGCTCGTGAAATTGGCGAACGACTTTTTCTAAACACTTGTGCATCTTGTCACGGTTCTGATGCGCAAGGTGTAAAAGGCTACCCCAATTTGACTGATACAGACTGGCTCTATGGCGGTGATCCGCAAGCGATATTATTAACATTAAATGAAGGGCGACAAGGACTCATGCCGCCCATGGCAGCTGCCATTGGAACTACTGATGACGTTCTAAATGTAGCCAACTATACATTGAGCCTCTCCGGCTCACCTCACGATAAAACCAAGGCTGAATTGGGGAAGGCACAATTTGTCATATGTGCTGCCTGCCATGGCATGGATGGAAAGGGCAATCCGGCAATGGGTGCCCCAAACTTAACTGACACAACATGGCTGTATGGAAGTGATATCAATACCATCGTTGAAGGAATTAACAAGGGCCGCAAAAACCAGATGCCTGCTTTTAAAGGCATCATCGATGAAAACAAACTTCACTTGCTGGCAGCTTATGTCTGGAGCCTCTCCAATAAACCTCCAAATAACGCCCACATGTCAACCAAGCAGTAACTAAATGAGTAAACCTACAAACAAATCGGGCAACCAAGACGAGATACATGAAATTGAACAGGCGCTTTTTGAAGCACAAAAAAAAATATACCCTCGTTCAATTTCAGGATTCTTTGCAAGCTTGCGCTGGTTTATGGTTTGGTTCACGCAATTTCTGTTTTATGGGACAGCCTGGCTTACGTGGAATGATCGACAAGCGGTATTGTTTGATCTGGCAGCTCGCAAGTTCTATATTTTTGGATACATTTTCTGGCCACAGGATTTTATTTACCTAGCAGTTCTGCTTATTATTTCCGCATTGCTACTGTTTTTGGTGACCGCGGTTGCCGGTCGTATATTTTGCGGATATGCCTGCCCACAATCGGTATATACCGAAATGTTTATGTGGATCGAGCGCGTCATTGAAGGAGAACGTAACGCAAGAATCAAGCTGGATGGTATACCGCTTTCCACACATAAAATTACGCTAAAAACTGCCAAACATTTTGTATGGGCTGCACTCGCTCTGTGGACCGGCTTTACCTTCGTAGGTTATTTCACGCCCATTCATACACTCATACATGAAACACTAAATCTTTCACTCGGCCCATGGCAATTGTTCTGGATCTTGTTTTATGGTTTCGCCACCTATGGAAATGCAGGCTGGATGAGGGAACAAGTATGCAAATATATGTGTCCTTATGCTCGCTTCCAGAGCGCCATGTTCGACAAAGACACTTTAACCGTCACCTACGACTTTGAACGTGGAGAACCTAGAGGAGCGCGCAGCAAAAAATCCGACTACCGCTCACTGGATTTGGGCACCTGCGTAGATTGCAACATTTGCGTTCAAGTGTGTCCAACCGGCATCGATATCCGCAATGGATTGCAGTATGAATGCATTGGTTGCGCACTCTGTGCAGATGCCTGCGACCAGGTAATGGGAAAAATGGAATATCCGCTGGGATTGATCCGTTATACGACAGAGCATGCATTGACTCAAAAACTGGATCGAAGCGGAATATTGCGCCGCATGGTTCGCCCTCGTATTCTTGTTTACTCAGGCATCCTCGGAATAATCATTGCGATAGCAGCGATGTCGCTCTCTATGAAATCTCCTCTAAAAGTAGATGTCATCAGGGACCGTGGTCTGCCCCGCACCACAAATAATGGATCAATAGACAATGTATACCGCCTTCAAATAATGAATACTGAGGAACAACCTCATCGTTACAACATCGAAGTAAACGGGATACCAGGAATCACAATCATTTCAGACAAAACATTTGAAATGCCCGCAGCCACCACGCGTGCATTTTCAGCACGAATCAGGGTACCAGCGAATACAGCGAATAAGGGTTCCAACAAAATTACATTTACGATACGTGATATCGATAATGAACAAATTTCCGTATCTGAAAAAGCTGCTTTTTTAATTCCTCGCAAGGAAAGATGATGACTGATTTCTTTATTCCCACAAAAAAAACAAGTGATCTCTGGTATCGGGAACCGTGGATGTTACTCGTACTGGGTGGTCCAGCAATTGTCGTAATTGCGGGTCTGATTACTTTTTATATTGCATGGCAAGGAAAAGATAATGTCTTGACCAGAGACTATTACAAACAGGGCATAAACATTGACAAGGCTATCCATCAGGATACTCAAGCAGCAGCATACCAAATGCTCGCAAACATAAAAATTGACCATTCCGGAAAAATTGATCTGCAACTTGAAGCAAAAATAAAACTTCCTGAAAGCACGTTACTGTCGATATCCTCTTACTCACGAGGCTCAGAATTTGAAAAAATTCAAACCGTCACGTTAAACAGAACTACAAATGGAAATTATGAGGGCTCGATAAAAACCATATCCCCCAGAGATTTGATAACCCGGAATGTATGGCATATAAAAATCACAGGCCCCGACTGGCGTTTGATGTCAGACTGGCACGACCCTTTGAATAGCGCACTAATTCTCAATCCTATAAACTAAATGCCGGGAGTTTTCGATGTGGAAAATCAAGGTGGATGAAACCATTTCTGGCATGCCCAGACTACTCATGACGATCTTATGGCCTTCATTTCTGATGGCCATCATCGCTGTCGGAGTCGTTTTCAGTATGATTGATCCGGGCACACTTTTTATTTTAGGTAACGAAGTTGAATTGAATAATGTCGTCATTTATAGCATTGCTTTCTTTATTTTCTGGATATTGGGTGCGATTTCCAGCGGACTAACTGCACTGTTGATGTGTAGAACCTGATAACGACTAATTCAGCTCCATTGATTATAATCACACCTAGCTCCCGGTTTTAATGATCACACTATGAACATCACCCTACCCGACATCGAAATATCTGAAGAACTTATACGTCGCTTTGATTCCCTCGGGCCACGTTATACCTCATATCCAACAGCAGACCGTTTTAGCGAGCGCTTTGATGTGCACAGATATACCCAATATCTGGAGCAGCAATCTTCCGCCCCACTGTCGTTATATGTGCATTTACCTTTTTGTGCATCAATCTGCTACTACTGCGGTTGCAATAAAATTATCACCAAAGATCACGGCAGGTCAGCTAAATACCTACGTTATCTTGAAAAGGAAATGGAGTTAGTTACCCGCCATCTAAAAAGTGAAAGAAACGTGGTTCAACTTCACCTGGGCGGTGGTACCCCTACATTTTTAAGTGACAATGAACTGAGCGAACTGATGAACATGTTACGAAAACATTTCAAATTTTTGCCGGATGCCGAGCTGGGTATTGAAATCGATCCACGTACGGTCTCCCCCAACATGCTTACCAGGTTGGCGAACCTCGGATTTAATCGCACCAGTCTGGGTGTACAGGATTTCGATCCAGCAGTACAAAAGGCAGTGAATCGAATTCAGCCTGTAGAACTGGTTGAACAGGCTATTACACAAAGCAGGGCTGCTGGATTTATTTCGGTAAATTTTGATTTAATCTACGGCCTGCCCAAACAAAATATCAACAGTTTTGACAAAACCCTGGATGAAGTCATTCGTCTGTCTCCCGATCGCATCGCACTCTATAACTACGCCCATCTTCCTTCACGCTTTAAACCCCAGCGCCGGATTGAAGAAAGTGAACTGCCTTCCGCCGAAGAACGTCTGCAAATATTTTTAATGTCCTTGCGCAGGTTATTGGATGCAGGTTACCGTTATATCGGGCTGGATCATTTCGCCAAACCAGATGATGACTTGACCAGAGCACAGGCAAACAAGACCTTACACAGAAATTTCCAGGGCTATACCACGCGTGCCGAGTGCGACCTGATCGGTCTGGGCTTATCGTCGATAGGCAAAGTGGGACATTCCTACAGCCAGTCAACAGGTACACTTGATGACTATTACGAGCGCCTTGATGCGGGTCATCTTCCGGTTAAAAAAGGTTTTGAATTAGATATGGATGATGTTTTGCGCCGCAAAATAATCATGAATTTCATGTGCAGCGAACCCATCAATTTCAATGCGATTAAACTTACCTACGGAATAGATTTTCTCAATTATTTTTCTGCAGAACTATCTAAACTTCAGCCATACAGGGATGAGGGACTGATTGATATTGATAAGAACTCCATAACCGTAACCCCCAAAGGTAGAATGTTCGTACGTGCGGTGGGTATGGTCTTTGATAAATATCTGCAGCAAACAACAGCGGCGCAATATTCCAAACTAATCTAAATAAATCCCCATGCTGACCACCCCGCTCATTTTCGCAGCGCTATCCGCAGGACTATTAGGCGGAGTTCACTGCATCGGTATGTGCGGAGGCATCACAAGCATACTTGCGTCTGTTCGGGGAGAAAATCAAAAGACTATTCCAATTACTCCATTGCAAAATAAACTGTTAACACAGTCAAATTCTCCGTGGCGTATTCCTTCTTTCTTGCATACGGGCAGGATATTTACCTATACATTAATGGGTGGATTTACGGGCTCAATGGGGGCGCTAGGATTACATTTTCACCCGCTGCTACCCATACACACCCTGATGTATATCATCGGCAATTTAGCGCTTATCTGGCTGGGATTGCGGTTGTTTGGCTATACACCACATTTTGCCCCACTCGATCGCTTGGCTGCACAAATGATGACGCGTTTGCACCTGTCACCACGTAACTCAATACTTAAACAAACCCAACGTTACCCGTTTTTGGTTGGAATGGCTTGGGGTTGTCTTCCATGTGGTTTAATCTATGGTGTCCTTCCCTTTGCACTATTGTCAGGTAGTGCCGTTTCAGGGGCCGTGTTAATGCTAATATTTGGGGCAGGTGCCCTACCCCATTTGTTGTTAGCACAAAGTATCGCCCAATGGCGACATCATAGTCGTGTACCAGCCCTTATTCGAGGCCTGGGTGCAACACTTCTGACAGGGATAGGAACACTTGGTTTATGGGGGAGTTTTAACATGGCAGTCATGCCGTCTTTTTTATGCATTACATCTGTCCATTAACCAAATATTTGCGCAATAGCTGATCACAAATATTTTCTAGACTGATACTGTTTGAAGTGCTACCAGAAACACAGTGAATTACGTTAAAATGTGCGTCCGCCCTGGTAGCTCAGTGGATAGAGCGACCCCCTCCTAAGGGGTAGGTCGGACGTTCGATTCGTCTCTAGGGCACCAATCAAAAAAGTTCAATATCGCCGCTAACCGGTTTTTGTTCGATCGTTTCCAGGTATTTGGTTTCCAGCTCAACGATGATATTGTTGTGCAGTGAACGCAGACGCTTTACCCTGACTTTTCCTGTTGCAGGAAAATAAACCACCATACGCGGGAAGCTATCACCGACATCTTCCGATGTGATCTTCAAGCCCTCTGTTTGAAGATAGTCGCGTGCAAATGCAATGTTGCGCATACCCACATCTGTCATATTGGCGATTATACGTCCACCCCCAAAAATTTTGGCCTCAAGATTTTGCCGCTTACCTCCGTTTTTCAGGATGTTATTAATTAAATGCTCCATGGCAAAGTTGCCATAACGCGTAGAGGAGCTATTGTCTGCTGCCTTCCAACTATCTGAACCCGCTGAGGCAGGCAACATAAAATGATTCATGCCTCCAATACCACTCACCCGATCACGAATACACGCTGAAATACAAGAACCCAAAGTAGTGTAAACCGCCTCATCCTGCATCGTGACAAAATATTCACCGGGTAACAAACGTGCAGCAATTTTCTCGTATGTACTATTCCAGGCCCTTTTTATATTTTCAAAGCCAGGCAAAGGCAGAGGAAGTCGTGTTGATGTAGGAAATGTCATTGCTTTCAATTTTTACCAAAAAATAATTGTTCGGTTTCTGCAATTTCTGCCTGTGTCTCTTCCATAACAGAATTAAAAATTTTATCCTCCGACAAACCGGTGATTTTCCATGCATCAGGATCGACCGGTGTAACATCGTTGAAATCGAGGGTTTGCAACTCTGCCATTTGCGCGAGAATATTGGCAATATGCACAAGGGAAGTTTCTCTCGGATACTCTTTTGCCTCATGGATAGAGTGATGGTAAGCAATGCATTCCCCGAGTAGCGGCGGCAGCTGCCATTGCCTTGCCAGCTCCCCCCCTATTTGGGCATGATCGAATCCCATTATTCTTTGTTCAGCCTGATATACGGGCAATACATCCGCACTGTCCAATACGGTCAACAGTGCCTCTTTTGCCTGTTCCGGCAAACGGTTAAAAAGCACCAGCTCTCCGATATCGTGCAGCAATCCGGCAGTGAATAACGCCTCTGCATCGCACCTGCCTACCAACTGGGCCAGTTTGCGGGCGGCAAGACCACAGTAAAGACTGTGACGCCAAAAATTTTCCATCGAAACCAGCGAATTTGATAAACCGGAAAAGCTACTTGAAACAGATGTAGCCAGGGCCAGGTTACGAATTTGGTTGGTTCCGATAATCGATACAGCCTTATTTACCGTATCTATGGTGGAAGAAAAACCATAGAAAGAACTATTGGCGACGCGTAACAGACGCACTGTAAATGCAGGATCCAGATTTACCGCGGCAACAATTTCATCAATGGTGCTTGAGTGACTCTCAACAAGTTGATTTATTCGCACAAATACAACAGGCAAGGACACAAGCCCGTCTATTTCTTTGACCAGTTCGACAATTGAGCGATTCATTTGCGTAACCTTGTCATGCAACACCCTAGTACGTCAACCCATATTTTCCCAGAACTCACTCGTGCAAGATTACTCCACAACTGACACACGTGACGCAAGTGCACACAGAACTTCGTAGCTGATTGTACCCGCAGCCTGTGCGACCTCATCAACTGGCAAACCTTCACCCCATAAGGTTACCGAGCTACCCACACCCGCACCTGACAGCCCTGACAAATCCACACTTAACATATCCATTGAAACGCGCCCCAAGGTTTTGGTACGCTGCCCGTCAACCAGAATAGGTGTACCAGTGGGCGCATGACGAGGATAACCATCAGCATAACCACAGGCAACGACACCAACGCGCATCTTACTCTCCGAACGAAACATGCCCCCATAACCGACTTGTTCACCACTTTGAATTTCTCTCACAGAAATTATTTCACTTTTCAGCGTCATTGCAGGACGCAAACCCAACTCTTTTGCGCTAGCATCTTCAAAAGGCGATGAGCCATATAGCATGATACCCGGGCGTACCCAGTCACCGTGGGTAGTAGGGTGGCGCAACAACGCTGCAGAATTAGCCAAAGACCTTGGCAAATTATGTGAAGCAGCAAACGCATTAAACCGTTCAAATTGCGTTGCGATACCTTCAGGCATATCCGCATTAGCAAAGTGTGTCATCAGTGTGATATCACGAACAGACGGATGAGCGCTCAGCTGTGAAACCACCGCACGTGCCTCTTCCGGCGCAAAACCCAACCGATTCATTCCCGTATTGAGCTTGAGCCACAGCGATAGTCTCCCACGGCGTGGATAAGCATCCAGCATGCGAATCTGGTTGTGACTATGTAACACAGAAGAAATTTCATATTCCGCTAACAAAGACATGTCATCAACGCCAAAAGCACCTTCCAACAAAAGCAACATCTGACGAAACCCGGCTTCACGCAAAGTTATAGCATCACGTATATCCAACAATGCAAAACCATCTGCGGCCTGCAATGCAGAGGCAGCCCGCAATAACCCGTGACCATAGGCATTGGCTTTGACTACCGCCAAAATGCGTGATTTGGCATAACGACGAGCTACATTCAGGTTACCCTCCAGCGCGGATAGATCAATGCGTGCTTGTATAGGACGTGACATAATATAAATTGCAGAAATAAAGTATTAATGCGTGAATGATAGCAGGCGTCTCCTTTTCATGATATAAAACGGCATTTAGTAAACATGTTTTTCAGATGAACAGAGGTTTTTACACAATCATGGCAGCGCAATTTTTCTCTGCGCTTGCCGACAATGCTCTACTTTTTGCCGCAATAGCATTACTTAAAGAAGTAAACGCACCCAATTGGCATACCCCAATACTGCAAAGCTTTTTCGTCTTCTCCTATATTGTTCTTGCACCTTTTGTCGGCGCATTTGCTGACTCCTTGCCGAAAGGCCGAGTCATGTTCATCAGCAACACCATTAAATTTGGCGGCTGCTTAGCGATGCTGATCGGCGTTAACCCCCTTGTTGCCTATGGTTTGGTTGGCTTTGGGGCTGCGGCATATTCACCTGCAAAATATGGCATTCTCACCGAATATTTACCGCCGGAAAAATTAGTGATGGCCAACGGCTGGATCGAAGGTCTGACCGTCGCAGCAATAGTACTGGGGGGAGGAGTGAGCGCTGCGTTAATCAACCCAGCTGTAGCTTTCAACATGCTCAATCTATGGGATGTACCATTCATTGAAACAGGCATTGATACGGCACCAGAATTGGCCATCAGCATCATTAGTTTGATATATCTTCTTGCCGCTGCATTTAATCTTTATATTCCACGATTACCAATTGATCACCGTCCTTTTAGTCGTAATCCTTTATTTTTGCTCAGGGACTTTACACACTGCTTCTGGCTTCTTTGGAAAGACCCCCTTGGTCAGGTTTCACTGGCAGTAACAACCTTATTCTGGGGTTCCGGAGCCACATTAAGACTGATCGTGTTAGCCTGGGCTGCACTGGCTTTAAACTACAGTGCGAGTAAAGCAATATTACTCACGGTATACGTTGCGCTCGGCATTGCTATGGGTGCTTTACTTGCTGCCAAATTTGTTAAGATGAACCAAGCGGTTAAAGTATTACCTGTAGGTATTGCAATGGGTTTAATGGTGTTGGTCATGATCCCGGTGACAAATCCAGAATTAGCCATTGGACTGCTTATAGTAATCGGAATGATGGGCGGATTTTTTGTAGTACCAATGAATGCATTACTACAACATCGCGGCCATCTGTTAATGGGCGCCGGGAGTTCTATCGCCGTGCAAAATTTCAATGAAAATCTCAGTATTTTCGCCATGCTGGGCTTATATGGCCTGATGGAATGGCAAGGACTTGGGTTATATACCATCATCACTGTTTTCGGCTTGATGTTGGCGGTCATCATGAGTATTCTATTAAAAACCCATGGCCAAGTTGAGTATCATTAACCAGAATATTTGAGTGTCAGAAAAAGTATTTTCCATTGCACGTCCAATTTTGTTTAATCCAAATTAGGAGCAAAAAATGAAATTACTTCAATATGTTTCGATGATCTACGTCAGCTTACTTTTTATTGGATGCAGCCCCGACAAAAATACCCAAACCAAATTATTTGAAGATCAGCGTAAAGCACTAGACAAAGCGAAAGCGATAGAGGCTGTGGTACAACAACAAAACCAGCAAGTTCAGCAAAACTTGGATTCGCAAACTCGATAATCATGTTCGTCACTTCGTAATCTATTTAATGCCGGTTAATAGATATGTCCCCTACACGAAACAGAAAAACAAAGAAAACGACGCCACTGCGTATTCCGGTGACTCATGGTCTAAAGGACATGTATGCAATGGATATGCACCTTGCATATCAGGCAGCCAGCATCGGTCAATTTAATGTGACCGCATTTAGCAGGCTCGCTTCCGCGCTGTCGGTAATTTTATCCGCGTTAACCATAAAAAATACGCAAATTCCAAATGCAATTACCACCCTCACTTCGGCAGTTGAAATCCTCCGGATAGTTAGATGCAGAGGTGATGAGTCTGACATTTGGGAAATAACCGAGAGTGAACGCCCCTGCGTGTTGAGCGGAATTGAAATGGCTGAAAGCTGCATTGGTACACTTGATGTAGTGTTGCTCGAACAAACGGCGACCATGTTGCTGAAAAAATTATATGGCGACCAACCATTCTAATCTTCACTGAATAAACCATTACACGCTGAAATTCAGTAATCATCTGCAACACTACATTCAATCGATTAAGTAACACACCCAGCTAAACCTAATTGAGCAAGTTCAAAACACCCAAGCAGGCAATCTTCTAGCTCAACTTGAATTTATTAAAAACTTTACGCATCCACTCAATCCAGTCATCAACATAAGTGTATACCACCGGTATCACCAACAGACTCAAGAAGGTAGAGGTAATCAAGCCACCGATTACCACAATAGCCATTGGAGTACGGAAACTACCATCACCAAGCCCCAGATCAAGCGCCACAGGTAACATACCCGCCCCCATCGCCATCGTAGTCATCACTATAGGTCGCACACGTTTTTTACAAGCATCCAGCAGTGCTTCGGCACGATTCATGCCGCGTTCACGGCGAGAAACAATTGCGTACTCCACCAGTAAAATTGAATTCTTAGTTGCAATACCCATCAACATAATAATGCCGATCATGGATGGCATCGAGATCGCTGTACGCGTGAGAAACAAGGCCAGAAATGCACCGGGAATCGACAAAATCAACGCCCACAAAATTGTGGCAGGTTGCATAAAATCCTTGAATAACAAAACCAGTACAATGTAGATGCATAACACTCCGGTGATCATCGCCAGTCCGAAACTTGCGAACAATTCCTGCATGGCTTCGGCGTCACCAATCGGAGCCATAGATACACCTGCAGGCATCGTTTTAATAGCGGGCAATGCATCCGCACTTGCGCGCACTTTCCCCAGGGGCTGCCCGGCTAACTCTATCTCGAATGAAATATTTCGTTGCCGATCATATCGGTCAATCTGTGCCGGACCGCTCTCCAAGCCCAGCGTAGCCACATTACCCAGCAATACAGGGCCACGTGAACCCGGCACCACGAGGCGGGACAATAACTCTATATTCTCCCGAGCATCGTCACGCAAGTTAACCATAATCGGCAATTGCCGGTCGGGTAAATTGAGCTTGGCAAGTGATTGGTCATAATCGCCGCTGGTTGCTACACGCAAGGTATCTGCAATTGCACTTGAGGTCACTCCCAAATCGGCAGCGCGAGCAAAATCAGGGCGTACCACAACCTCGGGTCGCAGAATACTTGAATTGGAAACCACGTTTCCAATACCGGGTATTGTGCGCAACTCCTGGCCAACTTTCAAAGCATGGGCGCTCAGTGTTTCGCCGTTCTCACTGGTCAACACCAACTGATATTTATCAGCCGATGAACCCAATCCCACCTTGACGCGCACGCCTGGTAGAACGGTCATCGCCTCACGCAGTGCGTCTTCTATGATTTGTTTACGCACGCGTTCGTCTCGTGGCTTAAGTTGAATAGAAAGTGTCGCTTTCCGTACGTCGGATACACCTGATGGCTCAAAGGCATTCCCGCCAGAAGATCCTCCACCTATCGCGGTATAGACCAGCGTGACGTTTGGATTTTGCATTACTATTTCACGTGCCTGTTCGGCCAGCTTCAGGGTCTGATCAAATTTACTGCCCGGAGGCAGAGTCAAGGTTACCTGAGTTTGAGACTGATTATCTTTGGGCTGGAAAGCCGTTGGCAAAGTGCCGGCCAAAACAAATGAACCAAAGAAAAACACGGTTGTAACCAACATTGTTGTTTTGCGATTATGCAGACACCACTGCGCCCATTTAAGATAAACCTCTATCCAGCCCGGTGTCGCGTGCTCAACCCGTGGACGTAAAAAATAAGCGGACATCATCGGTGTCAACATGCGCGCCACGACAAGTGAAAACAACACGGCCACTGCTGCAGTCCAGCCAAACTGCACAAAAAATTTACCTGCTATGCCACTCATAAAAGCCGTTGGCAGGAATACCGCCACCAATGTAAATGTGGTTGCAATGACAGCCATACCGATTTCATCGGCGGCTTCCATCGCTGCCTGGTATGGTGTCTTACCCATCTCCAAATGCCGCATGATATTTTCAATTTCAACAATTGCGTCATCCACCAGCACGCCAACTACAAGCGACATGGCCAATAAGGTAACCAGGTTGATCGTAAATCCAAACAAATACATCAACGCAAACGTGGGGATAACCGCCAACGGTAGCGCCGTGGCAGCCACAATGGTGGCACGTGTGTTGCGCAAAAAGAAGATCACCACAATCACGGCCAACAAGGAGCCTTCGAAAATCATTTCCATCGAGCCTTTGTAGGTTTCATAGACCGTGTCAACGATATTGAACACACGCTCCACGCTAATATCGGGATGCGTCGTCTTCAGCGATTCAAGGGCCAATTTCACACCATTGCCGACCTCGACGTCACTTGCTCCTAATGAGCGCATGATCTCGAATGCAACCACTGGCTTGCCGTTATGCAGGGCAGCCGAGCGCCTTTCTGCAATCGTATCACTGACGTAGGCCACCTGATTTAATCGGATACGCCGGCCGTCCCGCAGGCTGATTTCCATTAGCGCCAGTTGAGCGGCGGTCTTGACTGTGCCGACTGTACGCACGGACTGTTCCATTCCCCCGAGATCAGTGCGACCACCGGGTGCTTCTTGTTGAATCTGTCTTAATTGCGAAGAAACCTCTGAGGCAGATAGATTCAAAGCCAGCAATTTAGTAGGATCAAGCTCCACCCTCACTTGCCGAGTGACACCGCCTACCCGGTTAACCGCACCGACACCCTTCACACCAAGCAGAAGCTTGGTCATATTATTGTCCACAAACCACGACAACTCTTCTTCGCTCATTTTAGGATCGAAGATGGTATAGGTTAGGATAGGCTTACCGCTCAACTCCACCTTGTTGATGATTGGATCAAGCATCTGTTGCGGTAAGTCACTGCGAATTCGTGTCACGGTGGATCGCACATCCTCCAGCGCTAATCGCGAGTCACGCTCCAGGCGGAATTCGGCAGAGATAATTGCCGTTCCATCCGTCAGATGTGTGTAAATATGTTTAAGCCCCTGGGTACTGGCTAACGCATTCTCAATCTTGCGCGCCACCTCTGCTTCCATCTGATCGGGGGAAGCGCCGGGCATAATTGCCGTCACCGTAATCATTGGTAAGTCGATGTCGGGGAAAAGCTGAATCTTCATGGCTTTAAAAGCCATGATCCCCATAAAGGTGAGCAGCACAAAACCCAGCAAAGCAGGGATAGGATTACGTATCGACCATGAGGAAACGTTCATGATTACCCTTTCACAACGTTCACGGTATCACCTTCGGTCAGAAATGCACCGCCGCTCTCAACCACTTGCTCATTTATTTTTAAACCATGTTTGATTTGAATACGATCACCAACGCGCTGACCCACTTCAACCTCACGCTCGTGCACACGGTTATCCACCCCCACTACCAAAACATAGGTCTTATTTCCGCGTTGCATCACAGCCGATTGCGGTAAGGACTGAAGAGACATTTTTCCGCCGCTAATATTAAAAATTCCGCGGGCAAAAGCACCGGCAATAATTCCGCCGCTGTCTGGCAGGGATACCAAAGCATACCCATAACGCGTTTGCGCATTCACTGCAGGAGAAATCGCGCGAACAGTACCTTTTATCATACGGGACTCACCCACCGAAACTTCGACTGTCATTCCCTTTCGGATCAGCATCAATTCATCAGCCGTAAGATCCGCACGCCACTCTAAACGACCCTGGCGGATCAATCTGAACATCTCGGTTCCGGCTTGCAGCATTGAGCCGACATTCGCATTGGCAGCCGAAATAACGCCATCATCCGGTGCAACAATACGCGCCTGAGCTGTTCTCTCTGACGCTTCATCGGATGGCCGTGAAAAGTTATCCAGTGTCACCAGCACATCATCACGCTTCACACGATCACCGATACTCACCTTAACTTCCGAAATGCGCAGCCCCTGAATTTGTGCACTGATGATCGCTTCCTGCCACGGCAAGATACTGCCATTGGCCAACAGCGTACGCGCCCACTTATCTTCACGCAGCGTGGTAGTTAGAACAGTCAAGGCGGGACGGCTTACCGCTTGTATCGCAACCGCAGGTGCTTTTTCAACCTTGTTGCAGGCCATTAATAAAAATGTACTGCCTGTGAGCAGCATCCCCGTGACAGCGATTGTGTATATCTGTGATTTGAATTTATTGATATTAGTGTTCATTAGATTTTTCCTTTTAAACTTTTTTTGTTGGGTCTGAATGCCGGTTCCAACAAAATATATATTCATATAACAGCTCTAAGCTTCTCAGTGATCTATATTCTTGCCACTACTCGCCGGTTTATTTTTTAACGGATACTGCAGATGCCCTTCTTTTTTTCTCTGCGTCAATTATGGCTATGGCATAACCCACCAGACTTTCCACCATTATTTCTCTGGATTTTTGCCCATCAATCAAATGGGGTGAAAAACTATCCAATGCAGTCCTGTTATGAAAATAAAATGTTGCCAAACCAAGCACCGCAAAAGTTAACCTGTCTACTTCAGAATCTGTTTTTTTCAGGCCAAGTTCACGGCAAATCAATGTCTGCATCGTTTCGTGATTAGGTCGAAAGGCTTCTATCACTGCGTCACCCAGTACACCACTCGGCTCGGCTTCCTCGCGAGCGTGCAATCGCTGAAAAAGTTGCAACACGGGATCGTCTTCACTGATAGGTGGAAAAAACCACTGATAAAATGATTGCAATGCCTCACCAAGCGGGACAGTCGAAACATCAAGTGTGGAGAACACATTACCCTTGTTTAAAAAGGGTAAACGAAATACCTCTCTGTATAGCTCTCCCTTATCACCGTAATAGTAATGAATTGAAGCCAAATTGACTTCAGCCCTGCGGCATATTGCTCGCGTAGTCGCTGCGTGATAACCAACCTCGGCAAATACTTCAGTCGCTGCTTGTAACAAGCGCCACCGCGTTTCTTCGTGGGCACCAGGCTGATGTCCAATCAAACGTTGTGCGGTTTTCAAAAAAAGGCAACGTGTTTCCTTTTTAGCGGTCATGTGTCCAGCTTGACTTCAAAAAAAGAGTGACAATATAATTCGTACAGGAATTTAAGTCAAACGACTGACTTTGTGTCAATCATTAACATTCAAACCAGGATAGAACAATTAAATTCAGTTTTTAAATGCATTTAAAATTTAATTTTGCCTGACATATGGCATACCGCCTCATCTTTAAGCCCATAAAAAACTCGTTTGCACTTCGATAAAAATGCTTATATATTGCACTCATGAAACAGTATTTTTTTATTATCGCCTGGGTTAGATGTCTTGTGGTTCGTCACCACTACGTAAAGCCTACCTCAAGTCTCAAGACTACCAGGAAAAACATGCCATCAAAGATCACCTCAATGTTAAAAACTGCCATAGCTTTATCATTGTTGTCCTTCATATTTCCACACCTGACTTATGCAAACCTGCCTAAATCCTCCAATGTTCCCGGCGGCATTGCGATCGTTCCTCTTGGACGCGTACTCAACAACTCAATCAAACCCCAAGCATGGCTAGGCGAGCAAGCAATACTGGTAACAGCCGATCACAACCAGTGGTATGCCGTCGTTGGACTACCCCTTGGCATCAATATCGGATCACACACTTTGAAGTTTCAAATTGCTGGAAAAACTAGAGTACGATTTTTTCGTGTAAAAGCAAAAAAATATCCTGAGCAGAAAATTACACTCAAGGATACAAGCAAAGTTGAACTATCATCTTCCGATGAAGCCCGTGCATCACGCGAAATTTTCAACATCAAGCAACTTAAACGTCATTGGCGTGAGGACGACGATACCGACCTGGCATTTATTATCCCCGCAGAAGGAAGGCTCTCGGGTAATTTTGGCCTGCGTAGAATCTTTAACGGCCAACCTCGCTCTCCCCATGCAGGCCTGGATGTTGCCGTAGCACGCGGAACCCCCATCATGGCCAGTGCACAAGGAGAAATACTGGCGGTGGATGACTATTTTTTTAACGGCAAAACCATTTTTGTCGATCATGGCAACGGCCTCATCACCATGTACTGTCACCTCGATCAAAGCGATGTACATACTGGTGATACCGTATCAAAAGGGCAGCAACTCGGACTATCAGGACAAACAGGTCGCGCTACTGGCCCACACCTTCACTGGAGTGTAGTATTAAACGGGGCAATGGTCGATCCTGCCTTGTTTATATCGGGGAATAATTGATCCATAAGTGATTATATTTAGGCGACACCGGCATACAATTGGCGAGCCTGCCGGAACAAATTATCGCTTCCGCGAGTAAATTACTATCAGGTTCCTCCTGTGTCCACCGATACATACCAAGAAAAAAATCCAAATCATATTACAATCACACCTGAGATCTGAAAACCCCTCTGTAAATTTTGAATCGTGACCAGTATTCAATAAGGTTTGCGACCTACCCAGTTACCAGCCGGTTGGTACTGACAGACCCAAACTTGTTGTAGCGTATCCTCACATACTGTCACCGCACATCCAACCTCCTTCGTGTCACGCCAGACAATCTGGGTGTAATGCCCACACGTTTTACCCGGTGCGCAACTATTGCTTGCATAGTCGTAGTCCGCCTTTTCTTTTCCCCAGCTATCAACAACTTTGGTGGGTGAAACTGTTTGTATCTCTTTACGACCATCTGACCAAGTCAGGGCACTGGCCCAAAAAATATTTTCTCCATAACGGCCTTTCCCTGAACTATGTTTCATTCTGCACAGATTAAATTGTTTCAAATGCTCCGCCCATGTTTTTGAAGATTTCTCAAGCTCATTCGAATAGTTGATTTTTGTATTCACTCCTGCCTCAGCACGCCACTTATTATGTGCGGAAATCAACAACTTCCTGTCAAATTCATTTGCACTTGCACTTGCACTTGCACTTGCATAGATTAATGCCAGAGAAAATGCCAATAATTTAACAAAAAAATAATTCCGCACCATGAGTTGATATCCCCTAACAAGGTTTCTACAAAAAATTCTGAGTGATAGCCAGACTTTTCTTTACCTATACTATTGAGTCGCAGTTAAGGACTGGCAAATATTAGCAGCGTTCGACATGAGATGGTCGAAGGTCAAATGGTAGACGCAGATCCAGTGCTTATGGTTCGTCAGGCTTACCATAAACGGTAATGTGGATGTCAGCCACTTTTACGATCCTCAATAATTAACTCATCAAAAAATTGTCGGGTAGTCGGTATACCCCTTGGCGCCGGGGGTGTAAAACGTGCTCATATCCACTGCATTTTCAGGTGCACCTTTTTTCCAGCGCGCAACCAGATCAGGATTTGCGAGGAAACCACGTCCCACAGCAATAAGATCGCATTTTTTTTCTGCCAAATCTTTTTCAGCACGTTTCGCATCGTAACCGCCGGAAAGAATAAGTTTTCCTTTAAATTGAATACGGAACATTTCCTTGGTGGCGTCTGGTACTTTGGGTGCACCCATCGGTGAGTGGTCAACCAGATGAATATAAAGCAGACCGCGCGTATTGAGTTGATGTGCAAGATAGGTGTAGTCTGCATCCATCGCATCGTACATAGGCATGTCATTAAACACACCATAGGGCGACAGACGGATGCCGACTTTATCCTTGCCAATTGCCTTAATGACGGCATCTACAACCTCAAGCGGAAAGCGCGCGCGATTTTCTATCGAGCCGCCATATAGATCGGTACGCAAGTTAGAAGTTGGACGAATAAATTGTTCAAGCAGATAACCGTTGGCACCGTGCAGCTCAACGCCATCAAACCCTGCGGTTACAGCATTTTTTGCTGCCTGAACATACTCTTCCACTGTGTTTTTAATGTCTGCCTCCGTCATCGCCTGCGGCATTGCATTCTGTTTCACGCCCTCGGTGTCCGTGTAAATATCACCTGTTGCCGCAACGGCTGACGGCGCAAGTAAACGTGCGCCTGCTGGAAGATTGAGCGGATGCCCGATTCGGCCACAGTGCATGAACTGAACAAATATTTTTGCCCCTTTGGCGTGCACTGAATCAGTAATATGCTTCCATCCTGCAGTCTGCTCCGCGGAGAAAATTCCGGGTACACGTGGATAACCTAAACCATTCGGAGAAGGCGATGTTCCTTCGGTAATAATGAGACCAGCACTGCCACGTTGCGAATAATATTCAACCATCAGCGTGTTTGGAACATTGCCAATAGCGCGATTGCGCGTCATTGGTGACATAAGCAAATGGTTTTGCAGCGTTAGTGCACCTAGTGTAGCAGGAGAGAACAATATTGGCATGACGAGTCCTTTTCAAATATATTGCGATGAACGGCTCACAAAAAAATTTAAAAAATCCAACTTGATACTAAAACCGAAAACACGACATCGTCGGGTTTTCAGTTACATCCACTGCTTAAGATTTGTCAAACCGCATAACACCACTGACGCAATCCACCTTCACGGTATCCTTAGCAGCATATTTGCCTTCCAGAATAAACTTGGCCAGTGGATTTTCAAGTTGTGCCTGTATCGCCCGTTTCAAGGGCCGTGCACCATAGACCGGATCAAATCCTGCATTGGCGATCTCAGACAATGCCTCATTGCTGATATCGAACTGCATTTCCATCGCAGCCAGACGTTTTTCCAGATAACCCAACTGTATACGCGCTATCGCTTTGATATTTTTTTCGTCCAGAGAATGAAACACCACTACCTCATCAATTCGGTTGATGAATTCCGGCTTGAAATAAGTTTTTACTTCGCCCATAACCGCGAGTTTAACTACCTGGTAATCATCGCCCGTCATCTGCTGGATCATCTGGCTGCCGAGGTTGGAGGTCATCACGATCACGGTGTTTTTAAAATCCACAGTGCGTCCCTGTCCGTCAGTCATACGACCATCGTCCAGCACTTGCAGTAGTACGTTGAACACGTCGGGGTGCGCCTTCTCAACTTCATCAAGCAAAATCACACTATACGGTTTGCGGCGCACAGCCTCGGTCAAACCACCGCCTTCTTCATAGCCTACATAGCCAGGCGGGGCGCCGATCAGGCGCGAAACAGAATGCTTCTCCATATACTCGCTCATATCGATGCGGATTAAATGATCTTCCGAATCGAACAAGAAAGTTGCCAGAGCCTTGCACAACTCTGTCTTGCCAACACCGGTAGGTCCGAGGAAGAGGAAAGATCCATAGGGTCTGCTTGGATCACCCAGCCCGGAACGCGAACGACGTATCGCATCGGAAACCAAGCGCACGGCTTCATCTTGCCCCACCACACGTTCGTGAATTTTTTCTTCCATTTTGAGCAGTTTGTCGCGCTCGCCCTGCATCATCTTCGACACTGGGATACCCGTGGCACGGCTAACAACCTCGGCAATTTCTTCCGCACCCACCTGTGTACGCAACAAGCGATTTTTCGGTTTGTCGGTTTCAGCTTGTGCGGCCTCTTTCAATTTGGCTTCCAGCTGTGGCAACTTGCCGTACTGTAACTCTGCCACCTTATCCAGCTTACCATCGCGTTGAAATTTAATAATCTCGGCACGGATATGGTCTATCTCTTCCTTCACCTGAGCGGTACCATGTGCCGCGCCTTTTTCAGCCTTCCATACTTCCTCGAGATCGGCGTATTCTCTTTCAAGCTTTTTGATCTCATCTTCAATCAGCTGCATACGTTTTTTCGAGGCTTCGTCTTTCTCTTTTTTTACCGCCTCGCGTTCGATTTTAAGCTGGATCAAACGGCGATCCAGTTTGTCCATCACCTCGGGCTTGGAGTCAATCTCCATTTTGATTCTTGCAGCGGCCTCGTCGATCAGGTCGATTGCTTTGTCTGGCAAAAAACGGTCGGTGATATAACGGTCAGATAATTCCGCCGCCGCCACAATTGCCGGGTCGGTAATATCCACCCCATGGTGGAGCTCATATTTTTCCTGCAAACCACGAAGAATTGCAATAGTGGATTCCACGGTAGGTTCACCAACCAATACTTTCTGAAAGCGGCGCTCCAGGGCAGCATCTTTCTCTACATATTTGCGATACTCATCTAAGGTGGTTGCACCTATGCAATGCAGCTCCCCACGAGCCAAGGCTGGTTTTAGCATGTTGCCCGCGTCCATCGATCCCTCTGCCTTGCCCGCACCCACCATGGTGTGTAGCTCGTCGATAAACACAATATTTTTACCTTCGTCCTGCGACAATTCTTTCAATACTGCCTTTAAACGTTCTTCGAACTCTCCGCGATATTTTGCGCCGGCTATCAGCATGGCCATATCCAGTGACAGCACGCGCTTGCCTTTCAAACTTTCCGGAACCTCACCGTTTATAATGCGTTGTGCAAGTCCCTCCACAATTGCAGTCTTGCCCACACCCGGCTCACCGATCAATACGGGATTATTTTTGGTTCGGCGTTGCAATACCTGAATTGCACGTCGTATCTCATCATCACGCCCGATGACAGGGTCAAGCTTGCCCAAACGGGCTCGTTCGGTTAAATCGATTGTGTATTTTTTGAGTGCTTCGCGTTGGCCTTCCGATTCCGCACTCTCCACTGAAGCACCGCCCCGTACGGCGTTAATTGCCTGCTCCAATGGAGCACTCAACACACCATGAGATTTTAGCAAGCGCCCAGCCTCACCTTTGTCACCAGTCAACGCGAGTAAAAACATCTCTGACGCAATAAATTGGTCACCACGTTTTTGTGCTTCCTTGTCTGTCAGATTCAGCAGGTTGGTCAGATCACGCCCGATCTGCACTTCACCGCCATGGCCTTCTACTTTTGGCAAACGTGAAACGGCATCGGTAGCGGCCGTTTTGAGTGAGGCAACATTTCCACCCGAACGAGAAAGAAGTGACCCCGCACCACTGTCGGTATCATTTAAAAGTGCCAACAACAAATGCACGGGTTCAATAAACTGATTATCGCTGCCCACAGCCAAACTTTGCGCTTCTGAAAGCGCCTGTTGTAGTTTGGTGGTAAATTTATCAAAACGCATGGCAACCCCCACAATAATTAATATTTACTTGTCACCCAAGTGGGGTTCGAATGCGATATTTCAAGTGAGATCCCTTGCTGAAGGGATTTAACCTGGGCCTTAAAACCACATTTCCATAAGCTGGTAAAATGACCGAAATATTCAGGACTATTGTATGAAACCCCACTTGATTGACCCAAGCTCAGATTTAACCCACGAGTGCTTCGCACTGATAGATGCGCCCAGTCTTAAACGCAAGCGCTTTCCTGAAAACAATGTCACGGTAGTGGCAAATGAGGCGGAAGCCTTGGCTGGCGCCAATCCCGGGAAAAACATACTCCCCGCAATTGTGTTCGGCCCTTCGAGATCATCAGAGGGATTCAAACTTTATTATCTAGTGAAATGGCTGGAAAGCACGTCATGACCTATCAAAACGAATTAACACTAAATATACAGGCTAATGTCAATGCGGCCTTACTTGAAGACCTTCGCCCCTTGTCCCGCAGAAGACACGGAGAAAAGCCTTCCGAATTTCAAACACTGGACTATACGTCCCAGCTCATACCACGTGAACAAAAAGGCAAAGCTACCGTCATTACCCGACAAGATGCGGTATTGTGTGGCACCCAGTGGTTTGATGCCTGTTTCAAGACACTTGATCCTGATTGCAAAATCGACTGGCTTGCCGCAGATGGAGACAGGCTCACCGCCAATCAAGTGTTATGCGAAATAAATGGCAGAGCACGGTCTATGTTGATTGCTGAACGTCCAGCCCTGAATTTCCTACAAACCCTTTCCGCAACTTCAACCGTAACGCGCCGTTATGTTGATTTAATTGCTGGCACAGAAGCCAAAATTCTCGATACACGTAAAACACTGCCTGGAATGCGGATTGCACAAAAATATGCCGTCAAAATTGGGGGGGGAAGCAATCAACGGATTGGGCTATACGACGGCATATTAATCAAGGAAAATCACATCACAGCGGCGGGTGGAATTGCGTTGGCACTTTCTGAAACCAAACGTTTTGCAGCCCATGGTTTGAGTATACAAATTGAAGTGGAAACTTTGGAGCAATTAATTGAAGCGCTCAGTGCAGGTGCCAAACTCATCCTGCTCGACAATTTTGATCTGCCTACGATGGTGACAGCTGTTAAGCTTTCTGCTGGTCATGCCGAGCTGGAAGCCTCTGGCGGAGTATCGCCGGATACCGTACGCGCCATTGCCGAATCGGGTGTGGATCGTATCTCCATTGGTGCACTCACCAAGGACATTCAAGCCATTGATCTATCAATGCGCTTTCAATTGTAGTTCCAATTACAACACCGCCAAAGCTTGAAATATGCGTACACGGCCTCATTTAGCATTCAACTAAAGTTCAAGGAATTTTCATGCCTGAGTCACTACACATCGTATGCCCTCACTGTGATGCGGTAAATCGTATTCCCGTCGATAAAATAACCGCGCAACCCATCTGCGGAAGTTGCAAGAAAGCTTTATTCACTGCACACCCTGTCGAATTATCTGCCAGCAATTTCGAGAAACACATCACACGAAATGATGTACCCGTGCTAGTCGATTTCTGGGCTCCCTGGTGCGGCCCATGCCGCATGATGGCACCCGCATTTGTGCAAGCAGCGGCAAAACTTGAGCCCGGTATACGCCTTGCCAAACTCAATACCGAAGAAGCACAGGAGTTAGGCGCCCGATACAACATACGTAGCATTCCTACCCTTGCTCTTTTCAAAAATGGTAGTGAAATATCGAGACAGGCTGGCGCAATGGATGTTGGAAGCATTATAGCTTGGGCAAAATCGAAAGTTTAATCAGAAGTAAGTAATAATGATCATTGCCAGAGTTGCAATTTTGTCGTGCCTGTTCTTGTTATTCTTGACCCAGTCAGGATGTTCTGCCAGTACAAATCGAGCTATGTATGACAGCATCAAAACGCAAAATGAGATCAACAAAACACCCAATGAACGCGAGTTAAATCCTGCGCCAAGTTATAAGGTTTATCAAACAGAAAGACAGAACTTAAAGAACACTGACTCAACCAGTGACAAAAGTGATTCCCAAAATTTCAATCTGAAGTAAGCATGATACAAAATATGATGCAATGACCTGTTATGGTTGCTGTTCCTCGTTCCACATAGCCCAATATATTGCTGAAAATAACTTTATACTTTCAGCATTGTTTTTAAATCGCCCTAAAGTTTCCTTTCAATTAGCCGTTAATTGACCAATATATCGGGCAAAATTTTGCTCCGTACAAGCCCTGACAAAAAACTGTTAACCATCAAAGGCTAGTTATGAGGCTTATATTGATCACAGTCATAGCAACTGGTTTATCAAATGCAGGGTGCGCTGGCGACCCTTATAAAAGAGTGTATGAAAACATCAAATATCGAGAGGATAATTTCAAATCACCCGGTGAACGTGCAATGGCACCTACTCCAAACTATTCAACCTATCAAAAAGAGCGCGAAGTACTGAAGCAAAAAATGGCAACTGAAAAAGAAGATTCACCGATATTTAGTTTGAAGCCGGAATTGGCACGCAAATCAGACCTATCACAAAATTAATTGGTTCCAGTTCAGTAACAAAAAACTCAATATCCATTTCAATTACACAGCCCTACTATGCATACCCTCTGGAAGCCTATTCATTGATTATGAACCACAGGATAAGGGAAGAGCATATTCAAGGCCATACTATTACCAGCAGTTTGCACAATACGTACATGTTCACGACGCAACTCCCTGGCATGTTTGAGGCCACATGAATGCGCAATCATCTCAATTTCCTTGTTCATACCTGTCGCATAATTTGCTACGCGCTGGAATTTTTCATCCACCACCAAACCCCGTTGCAAACGTTTATTGTGGGTTGTTATCCCGGTGGGGCACGTATTACTATGGCAACGCATTGCCTGAATGCAACCAAGTGAAAACATAAAACCGCGCGCAGTATTAACGAAGTCAGCACCGGTACACAGCGCCCATGCCGCCTTCGCAGGTGTCACCAGCTTACCGGACGCCACCACCTTAATGCGCCCTTTCAGACCGGCCGCAATCAGGTCATCCACCACTCTGGGAAGCGCTTCCATAATTGTCATACCCATATGATCGGCGAGAACCTGTGGAGCAGCACCGCTGCCACCTTCTCCACCATCGATCACCAGAAAATCAGGTGCATAATCTTGTCCTCTGCGCAGTAAAGCCTCACATAAAGTGTGACTGAACTCCCAGCCCCCTATTGCAGTTTTTACACCAACGGGCTTACCGGTAAGCTCTCGTATCATCGCTACCCGATCCAGCAATTCGTCGATATTGGCAATGTCTGAATGCCGGTTGGGACTGAGGGAGTCTTCCCCAACCGGAATACCTCGTATCCCCGCTATTTCTGGAGTTACTTTTCCACCAGGTAACACACCACCTTTGCCCGGTTTTGCACCCTGAGAAAGTTTAATTTCAAAAGCGCTCACACGTTTGGCCAACTCCTGCGCGCGCGTTTTTGAAAAGGCGCCGAGCTGATCACGGATACCATAACGCGCGGTGCCAATTTGCATAATAATTTCACAATCGGCCAGCACGTGGTGGGGAGACAAACCACCCTCCCCTGTATCCAGCCAGCAACCGGCCAACGCAGCCCCCCTGGAAAGCGCCTGTATTGCGGGTGCTGATAACGCACCAAAACTCATGCCACTAATATTTACCAATGACCGCGCAATATATGGTTCGCGACAGTGACCTTCACCAAGAACCACGACTGGTGAAGCGATTTGCTCGTTTTCTAGTATCGGGAAAGGTGCATTGACGAATATGATTGATCCGGGTTCTCGAAGATCATTGGTCGATCCAAAACCGATCACTCCACCCACGCCTTTTGCCGTACGGTAAATCCAGTTACGCGCAGCACGATTGAAGGGCATTTCATCCCGCTCGCCGGCAATAAAATACTGGCGAATATATTCACCCTGGCTCTCAAGAAAATATCTCAAGCGGCCGATCAGAGGGTAATTTCGAAGCACTGAGTGTTTCTTTTGAACAATGTCACGAATCAGCCAGAAGAGCAGGGTCAATATGATAATAAAACCAACAATCGTACCCACGCCGTAACTCACAATAAATGACATCGCGTTCCCTACAAGATTATTAAAGGAGAATCCTATTTTCTATTTTTTTCGCGCTACCAAATCAATTAAAGCGGACATACCACTATGACCTGAGCCCTCATTGATTTCATTGTCGTGTTCTACCAAGTGAACAATTTGCATATCAGAAAATGCGTCGCGTAACATTGACTCGGTATACATATTTTCAGCCACGGGTGGCCCACCCGTACCGTATTCGAGCTGGCGTGGTGTGTATCCTTGCAACAGTAACAATCCATCAGTCTTCAGGCTTTTTTTCATGTTTCTAAAAAGGACTGTACGTTGCTCAGGTGTTGCAAACTGAATAAAAATGGCTACTACAACATCGTAACAACTTTCACACCACTGCCAGTTAAGCAAATCGGCAACCTCGAAATCGAGTTTTACACCTTTTTGTTGGGCCAGGGTATCCGCCTTACTTGCCGCTACAACAGAGCTGTCGACTGACAACACTTTCAAACCATGTTCGACCAGCCACACTCCGTTACGCCCCTCACCATCTGCTACAGCCAGGCAATGCATACCCGGCTTAAGTAAATGCTGCTGACTCACTATAAATGCATTTGGCCTGGTACCAAAAAAATATTCTCCACCCGCATAACGTTCATCCCACATATTGGTCGTCATATTTTAGCCTTTTACACCCATTACCTCACCCATACGCACTGCCAGAGCAGGTGCCCAATTGGGATTGAATTTGAGTGCATTTTTTTTAAACAACATCACTACTGTAGAACCCAGCAGAAAACGACCCATCTCGTCGCCTTTCTTCAGGAGAATAGTCTGATCGGCGTATTTCCATACACGCACCTCACGGCTGCGTGGTGGATTTACCAAGCCATGCCACACGGTAGCCATGCTTCCAACGATTGTGGCCCCTACAAGGGTCAGTACAAATTGTCCATAAACTGAATCGAACACGCATACGACCCTTTCATTTCTTGCAAACAAACCTGGCACCCCAAGGGCAGTGACGGGATTTACGGAGAAGAGATCACCCGGCACATAGATCATTCGGGTTAACTGCCCATCGCATGGCATATGAATGCGATGATAATCCCTGGGACTCAAATAAATCGTAGCAAAGTGTCCATTTAAAAATTGTGCGGCCAATTCTTGGTCACCACCAACCAGAGCAATGGTTGAGTAGTGATGTCCTTTCGCTTGAATCAACTGATCATTTTCAATCGCACCAAACTGGCTGATGGCACCATCAACAGGGCAGACAAAGTCGGCGTCTCCCAATGGGCGCGCGTCGCTGCGCAAGGAGCGTGTAAAAAATTCATTAAACGTTGAGTAACTATTAATATCTGGATTAGCTGCCTCTACCATGTTGACCTTATAGCGACGTACAAACCACTGGATCACACCTACAGTGAATTTGCCGCCTTTAACGCTGGCAATTTTTCCCGCAAAAACAGTTAACGCCCGTTTGGGTAAAAGGTATTGAATCAACACGGCAACATTTTTGGACACTGTGTACTGCCTAAGAAATTGACTGGACTGCATTATACATAAGCAAAAGTGAACTGTCGGCTAAGCCTGAGAACGCTGAATTAACACGGTATTGCCTATCAATTTTATCGTTTCAAGAAGAGGTATTAAAATAAAAAATATTTTATACGTCTTTTAAAAACCACCACCATCCGCTCAGTGTTAGAAAAGACAAGGGTAAACCTACAGCCACCATTAGTGTGGACAAATCCGGGGCAAGGTCATGATCCTGGGCCACAATGGCAGCGGTTATCATGGGTGGCATGGCAGCTTCAAACAGCGTTACCTGAATGGCCGTGCCATGCGCACCAAGCAAATGGACATATAACAAATAAATCAAAAAAGGACCCAGAAATAATTTGAATCCCAGACCTATAGCCAATGCACAACAATTCCCGGAAATTTTCCCCAGACGCAATTGCAAACCTACCGACAGCAAAGCCAGGGGTGCCAGCGTATCACCCAGGCGCTTCAGCACTGCGCTCAACCAGTCTGGATATTCCATAGGGAGCAGCAACATGGCAATGGCCAACGCGATCAACGGTGGAAATCTCAGAATATTTAGCACGATTGAAGCCGTGGTCGGCCTCCCTTTTGAATAGAATCCCGCAATGATGATGCCCAGAGTGGAAAGCACCAAAAAAGATCCTGATTGATCGATCAATATTCCCGTAACAATACCTTGATGCCCGTAGTATGCCTCTATCATAGGCAAGCCAAAAAATGCAGTATTACCCATTCCCCCTGTTAACATTAACGCGCCTACCGTGCTGCGGGAGAAATGCAGGTATTTTCCAACAAACCAAAAAAACCCCGCTGCCAAAGCAAAATATAACCACGCCATAACCATGACTAGAACAATATCCCCGCTGATTTTTAGTTCGTGCAGGTATAACAATGCTAGTGCAGGGACAGATATGTGAATAATAAAACTGTTGAGTGTTGCAGAGGAATTTTCAGGCATACGATTGGTGCGACGCAATAAAATGCCTGCAACAAAACACAGAATAAGCAAAATAACATTGTTCATAGAAATTTTTTTTGGCAAGTCTATTAGGCTAAACAATTGGCAATGATACACTCACACAGTTTTGGAATACTTTTACAGGAGAAAATGTTGTCTGCTCTATCCTCTCACCCAGTTATACAAGCCGTTTTAGCCCCTTTTTTGGTCGCCTTGCTGAGCGCAGAATTACTGCAACGCATGCGCTTGAGTGGGCTTTCTATTATCGCCGGCTTTGCCATAACCGTATATCTGGTCAGTGCCTTTACATTCCCTCCCCTGAGCGTCACCCACAAAATAATCTGGATTGGTTTAGGTACGGGGTTGTTTGCAATCCCTGTTAGCCAAATAAATTGGTCAATATTGCGTCCAGTGCTCACCCTGACAAGTGCGGGTATTATTATATGGCTGACATTCCATATCCTATTAAAACACTCAACGTCTACGGCTATTCAATGGGGCATTGGATGTGCATTTTTTGTTGGGTGGCTAGTATATTGGATGGACACGCTGCATGATGCTTCAGTACGTGCTGGCTGTGCCGGTTTGGCATTGGGCTTGGGGACAGGCATGGTCATTTATGTGACAGGATATGAAAAACTTGGAAAGTTCGATCTGGCTCTCGGCTCGGCTTCTGCAGCTTATTTATTTATCATGTTTGTTACCAATACGCATTTGTCAGGCGGGCGTAACCTTACGTTGCCACTCTCACTGATCGTTGGATTAACCGCAAGCGTTGCAGTACTGACAACCTCTCTTCCCTGGTATACGCTAATGGTGCTTGGCCTAATTCCCCTTGCGGCCAGAATTCCGGTTTCTGACCAATCACCCGTTTGGCAGCAATCCACCTTGATTTCTGCTGTCACCATTGCTTGTGCGATCGTGGCGGTTTATATAAGTTGGCACAACTATCGGCTAATATTTTTTTAGAAAAAAATTGTATCCCTTAGCATTTGAAAATTCACCGCATACGTAATCGGACAATGTGAATACCTTAACTGCGTCACTCAATTCAGTTAACATCACCGAATTATATTCAGAGCTCCAACTGGAGAAAAAACAGAATAGATGTTTGTTACAGGAGCAATCATGAGATTTTTCTCAATCATTTTAATCGCCGCTGCAGCTGCATACCATCCAATATACGCTGCGGATTTCACCACCTTTGATGACATTCCGGAATTCGAGGTAAAAAATGCAGGACGTGCGCATATAAAATTGTTGCGCGACGGAGGCTACGTCTTGTTTATGCGACATACCAACAGTGATACCTCTCATCCAGATCAGTTAAATATAAACTTGAATGACTGTGAAACTCAACGACCACTATCAGCAGAAGGTATTCATATGGCAACCAGGATCGGCAGATCGATACGAATTGCAAAAATTCCAATCGGAGAAATATTTTCCAGCCCAATGTGCCGCACAAAAGACACAGCTTCATTCACGTTTGGAAGCAATTTCAACGTTGACGATCACTTAATGTACACCGCCAACATTAAGCCCAAAGAAAAAATCAGCGTGCTTGAAGCAACTCGGGAGTTACTCTCAAAACCCATCGATGGAAAAGTAAATCGAGTAATCGTCGCCCACGCCCAAAACATAATGGGACTCATTGGTTATTTTCCATCACCGGAAGGAACAATCGTCATTTTCAAACCTCTCGGCAACAAGCAGTTCGAATATGTTGCCACGGTTGAACCAGAGCAATGGAAATTTATTCAACAATAATTTAGGCAGGTGATTGAATGAAATCAAAACGCAACCTACTCATAATTTTTATACTTCCGGTTATTTTGGTGGTAGTACTTGCCGTTTTGGTTAATTATTTTTCCATGCAAAGTCTCAAGCAGCAAATTGACACAGGAAACAATAAAAAAGTTCAGGATAATGATGTCATGTTCGAGGCAGCTCGCCTAAATGAGCAAATAACGCAAATACACATCATGGTTGAAAACTCGTTAAAAGAGGCAGTAGACGGAAGAATATCTGCGGCTCGTTTATTTCGAATTCATGAAAATGCAGTAAATTCTCTCGCAGTGATTGAAGAACGCGTAAAAACATTATCTCAATCCAGACAGGTAACCGAAACGGGCACCCAGGACGGACAGTTATTGCTTGACCGCTTCGAAAAATACTTGAGTTTTGTAATTATGACTTCGGACATATCCTCGGTTGAACCCGATACCGCATTGCAATTTGTTGATCAAGCCCAGGTGCAATTTAACGATTTTGCACAAATTTCCAACCATATCACAGCATTACTCGCCAAGAGAATTAATAAAGTTAACCAGAATGAAAAACGTCTCTTCAATGAAATTTTTTCTCAAGTGATGCTTATAGGTTCAGGCGGGATGCTAATCATTCTTTTATTATCGCTATTTTCAGTAAAATCGTTCAGTCGAAAAATTATGGACATTGCTGACGGCTTGAATATTCTGTCCAGTTCAAAAGGTGCCCCCCCTCCGTTGCCAAAGATAGAAGATATACACAATTTTGGAACGGGCGAATTCAGGAATATGGCCGGATCCATCATTGATTTTCGAACTAACATTATTCAAAGAGTGGAAGCTGAAAATAGCCTTCGGAGCAGTGAACTTCGCACCAAGCTTGCACTAACTGAACTCCAGCATCAAAAGTTTGCACTGGACCAACACAGCATCGTTTTATCGATGAATTCTGCAGGAAATATTTCCTACGTTAATAGTAAATTTTGCGAGATTAGTGGTTACACTCAACCACAACTACTGGGGAAAAAATATCAGGATTTGCAATCTGAAATTCACCCTGAAAATTTCTTCCAGATAATTTTGGACAAACTTAGCCTGGGTGATACCTGGCACGGGGAAATTTGCAACAAGGGCAATGAGGACAAACTTTTTTGGGTACTTGCTACCTTTGTTCCTTTTCTGGATAAACCCGGGAAAGCGGTTCAATACATTGCCATACAGACAGATATCACATTATTAAAATCCAGGGAAAGTCTGTTACGCAAACTCTCGCAAGCAGTGGAGCAAAGTTCAGAAAGTGTTGTCATTACCAATCTTGACGGTTCTATTGAATATGTAAACGAGACATTTGTCCACAACACGGGCTATACCCGCAATGAGGCGATAGGACAAAATAGTCGTTTTTTGCACACTGATAAAACACCACCGAAAACTTACCAAGCACTTGAAAACTCGCTTTCCTGTGGCCAACCGTGGAAGGGTGTATTTCACTGTCTACGCAAGGACGGAGGGGAGTTCATCGAGTTTACTATCATTTCGCCCATCCATCAGGCAGATGGACAAATCACGCATTATGTAGCGGTTAGTGAAGATATCACCGAAAAGTCTCGCAATGGTGATGAGCTTACTCGTCATCGCCACCACCTGGAAGATATGGTCAGAAGTCGTACCTTGCAATTGGCAGTTGCACTAAAATCTGCCGAAGCCGCAAACCAGACAAAAAGTAATTTTCTCGCCAACAAAAGTCATGAGATCCGTACGCTGATGAATCTTATTCTCAGCACCACTTTTCAAATGTTGCGCTCAACCCCAAACGCGGAACAGACCGACCGCTTGAGTAAAATAAATTACGCAGCTGATAATTTACTAGCCATCATCAACGATATTCTTGATAGCTCAACAATTGAAACAGGCAGTGTAAAACTCGAAAGTACCAATTTTGAACCGGCTGTATTTTTAGACCATGTGAAGTTTCTGATCTCAGACCAAGCCAAAGCCAAGGACATCGTCGTCAAAGTGGAAGTTGATGGTCTGCCCAAATGGCTGCAAGGGGACACGATCCGGTTACGACAGGCTCTGCTCAGTTTTGCCAGCAACGCCATCAAATTTACAGAACAAGGCACGGTCACTTTGCGAGCCAGCCTGTTAGAAACCCAAGGGGAATATTTATTCGTCAGATTTGAAGTAAAAGACACAGGCAAGGGTATTTCACCAGACAACATTATTAAAATATTTAACGCCTTCGAACACGCCGATTCAACAACCCCAAAAAAACCAGGGAGCACGGGTTTAGGTTTGACGATTACTCGAAAGTTGGCAATATTGATGGGAGGCGAGGCTAATGTAGAAAGCACCGAGGGAAAAGGGAGCTCCTTCTGGTTTTCTGCACGACTCAAGCGGGGTCCTGAAGAAAAAAAATCCATCGTTGAAGCAAGTGAAGTAAAAAGTGCTGAAGCTGAACTTCGTAAACGCTCTGAGGGTGTACATATCTTGCTTGTTGACGACAGCGACAATAATCGTGATGAAACAAAGAAGATATTAATTCAAGTAGGTTTAACTGTAGACTCCGCGATAAACGGGTTGCAAGCCGTAGAAATGTCTAACAGGACTGACTATCACCTTATATTGATGAATCTGCAGATGCCTGAAATGGACGGACTTGAAGCGGCGCGAATAATTCGCAATATGCCCGGACGTTCAACCACGCCAATATTAGCGATGGCTGCCAATGACACAAAAGAAGCATCTAACGTATGGCTTGAAGCGGGGATGAACGATTTTGCAGTTAAACCAGCTGTACCAGAAAAACTGTATCAGGTAATTCTTAAATGGCTGGCGGTCGCATAAACCAAATTTGATTACCCTAATAGCTTTATGTAATTTCTTTGACTGAGTAACCCTTTTACAAAGCTACTTTTCAAAAATTGCAGAACCCTAAACTTCAGGACGAACCCATACTGGGTTGCCACAACATCATGAAAAATCATTTAAACTGACTGGGTACGGTTCATTGATTGATAATCGTAACTTTTAGCGTCATTTCATTGTCTTTTACCGTAAATGTCAAACCAAAAAATTTCTAGCCTATTTTCTCCGGATGGTGCCCTGGCTAATCACATTCCAAATTTTCGCTCACGTCCTCAACAGGTAGAGATGGCAATAGCGATTGCTGAGGCAATCGACAGTAACAGCTTGTTGATCACTGAGGCAGGTACTGGCACTGGCAAAACGTTTGCATATCTGGTTCCCGCCCTACTTGCAGGGGGTAAGGTCGTACTGTCTACCGGCACTAAAAATTTGCAGGACCAATTGTTTCAACGTGACCTACCCACTGTACGAGATGCATTGAAAGCCCCTGTCTCGATAGCGCTTCTAAAAGGACGAGCAAATTATGTATGTCATTACCATTTGGAACGCATTCAATCTGACGGTCGTTTGCCAACACGCGAAGATGTCCGCCACCTCGCTCGTATAGCCCAATATGCAAAGATAACCCAAACGGGTGACAAAAGCGGCTTGGCCGATGTACCAGAAAATGCAGCAATCTGGATGCAGGTAACCTCAACTCGAGACAATTGCTTAGGGCAGGAGTGCCCAAGTCACAAGGAATGTTTCGTTCTCAAGGCGCGCAAGTCAGCTATGGAAGCCGATGTAGTGGTAGTAAACCATCATTTATTTTTTGCAGATGTGATGTTACGCGATGAAGGTGTCGCTGAATTGTTGCCTGCGTGTAATACAGTAATTTTCGACGAAGCCCATCAGCTACCCGAAACAGCCAGTCTGTTTTTTGGCGAAAATATTTCAACATCACAATTATTGGAGTTGGCACGTGACGCCACTATAGAAGCACTTTCGGGGGCCAAAGACTTTACCCCCCTGCCAGCCGCTTGTGACGCACTTGAAAAAACTGCGCGAGATTTGCGCCTGATATTTAAGAAAAATGAAGGCCGCATGAATGCTGAATCGGTCAATGCATTAACCGGCTGGCCAGTTGCGTTAAGCGAAGTCATAATCCAGTTAGGCAAACTTAATGAATTGTTAGAAAAACAAGCAGAGCGATCCGAAGGGTTGGAGAATTGCTGGAATAGAGGGCTGGAATTGGCTCGAAAAATAAACCAGTGGAAAGATGAAACCCAGCTGGATGTTGTACGCTGGATAGAAATATTTCATCACTCGGTGCAACTCAATACTACACCATTGTCGATTGCAGAAATATTTTCTCGTCAATTAGGCGGGTCACCACGAGCATGGATTTTTACTTCTGCCACCCTCGCAGTGAAAAAAGATTTTTCTCACTATCAAGGTGAAATGGGGTTAATTACCGCACGTACAGCTTGTTGGGACAGTCCGTTTAATTATGCCGAACAGGCACTGTTATATGCACCTGAAACAATGCCAAACCCCAACAACCCGGACTATACCGAAGCTGTAGTTGAGGCCAGTTTACCCTTAATAATTGCCAGCAAGGGGCGAGCGTTTTTGCTCTTTACCAGCCTCCGTGCCATGCAACGCGCATATGAAATATTACAAGCCGAATTTGATCGAAAAAACATTAAGTATCCACTCATGTTGCAAGGAGAAGGATCGCGTAATGATCTTCTGAGCCGCTTCAGGGACCACGGTAATGCCGTTTTACTGGGTAGCCAATCGTTTTGGGAAGGTGTAGACGTACGTGGTGAAGCATTGTCACTGGTGGTAATCGACAAACTGCCATTTGCCCCACCAGACGACCCGGTGCTGGCAGCTCGCATTGCCCAAATCACAAAACAGGGACGCAATGCTTTCATGGAGTACCAATTACCGCGTGCGATCATCAATCTAAAACAAGGTGCCGGAAGGCTCATTCGTGACGAAAGTGACCGGGGGGTATTAATGATCTGTGACCCGCGATTACTTTCCAAGTCTTATGGTAAACGCATCTGGCAGAGCTTACCCCCTTTCAGACGCACACGCTTGTTAAGCGAAGCAGTAGCTTTTTTTCAGTGAGTTAGACGTGCCAAAATTATTTTAAATTATTCGTGCGTAACTGAAACCAACCCCAATATTAACCTCATTTTTTGGATGTACATCTTTGATCTACCCATTTGATTTATATATAAAACGTCTTATAATACGTACATCCGGTAATATAAAAAAGTTGCACCCATAATATATGGACGAAAAAATTCAAGCTTTGTTCAACATTAACAGTGTTCACTACCCGCGGGAACTATCCCAGCAGTATCCCAACGTGCTTAAAAAAATAGTAGACATGTGGGACTCCGAGGGAATTGATGCCTATTTTAGCGACCTGATCCTCGATACGCGTGGAGATCAACGAAAAGGTTTCCCCCCTGAAGTGGCAGAAGAAATAATACGCTTGAGCGTCATTAACTCGAAATATCGTGAGCACCGCAAACCCCATTCCTGGAGCCGTGTTCCAGAAAAAGATAGACAGGAGCTTTTGCGGTTGGGTTATAAATACACTGAACGCGATTATTTCGCGGCTGTAAAGGCGGGTGACTTCCAAGCCGTACATATTTTTTTACGAACAAAGGTTGACGTTGAAACGCCTGATGAACAGGGCTGGACTGGGATATCTCATGCGGCTGCCTGCGGACATGATCTTGTGATATCACTATTAGTTCGCACCCGAGCGAAGGTCAACAATCAGGATAAGAATGGCTACAGCGCCCTGCATTGGGCTTCATTTCATGGTCATCTAAGCAGTGTCAAGCTACTGTTGGAAAATCAGGCAAACTCTAATGCGCGAAGCAAGTTGGGATGGACGCCACTGATGCAGGCTGCGACACAGGGACACACCCTGGTCGCAGCCTTATTGATTAATGCTGGTGCAGAGGTCAATGCAGTCAGCAATGATCACTGGACGGCATTACAAAAAGCCTCAGCCAACGGACACACGGATACCGTGAAGTTTTTATTATCCAAAGGCGCCGATGTGTCGGCACAGCGGCATAACGGTAGCACAGCGCTTTCTCTCTCGACAACTGGCAAGCATCAGGCTATTGTTGACATACTTTCCTCAGTTCCACGCATGCCAACTTCTCAAAAAATCCGGAGCTAAATAAATTTAAATTGCTTAAAACAATCGGTATTGAAACAGGTTTCAGACTCACTTAAACCAAACATTGAACCTTATAATTAATGTGAAAGCAGACTGTTATGAATGAAAAATACCTGCATGATATGAAATCAAGAATAGAATTCTATCCACATAAACTACAAGAGCAATTCCCTCATCTACTTCAGAAAATAATACAATTGTGGGGGTCCCAGACTTTTGATGCTCACCTCAACACGTTAATGCTGGACAAACGCGACCATCATCGCCAAGGTTTTCCGCCCGAAGTCGCCAGGGAAATTTTGCGTCTAAGCATACTTCACGGTGAACTATATAAGACTGTTTCTACTAATTCATGGATCGATTCAACTGACATATGGGTTAGTTGAATAATAATCCGCATTCACTAGCAATAGCGTAGCCCGGACTGATAAACTCAAGTTGCACATTCTCCATCTAGCCCAAACAAAAATACTCTGGAAAAAATTTATTTTAACAATTGCATTGCGCAATTGTGACCACTATATCTGT
>Ga0315270_10000137_pt1 | contig 41519 bp, 44 predicted proteins | sample C1_bottom_MG_FD_204932 | JGI IMG/M metagenome (GOLD analysis project Ga0315270, IMG submission 204932) | Sediment microbial communities from Yellowstone Lake, YNP, Wyoming, USA - C1_bottom | ecosystem: Environmental > Aquatic > Freshwater > Lake > Sediment | place: USA: Wyoming | collected... | reverse complement strand
AAACTCTGGTATTCTTTCATTGTGAATCTCCATCTCTTAGTCGAGATTACAGATTCACACTCACCGAGGTAGAGGTCAAACCTTTGTGAGTCCCCCGGCAGAGCCGGGGGTTTACCTCAGTGAATTAGACTGTGTAGTCGTTGGTTTGGAATATTGTGGCAGCGCAATAAAAAAAGCCCGCTTACGCGGGCTTCAGCTTTTCAAGCCAGGAACCGATTAAGGAGCCTGAATGTTTGAAGCTTGCTTGCCTTTAGGACCTTGAACAATATCAAAGGTAACCTTCTGGCCTTCTTTAAGCGACTTGAAACCGCTCATGTTGATTGCGGAAAAGTGAGCGAAGAGATCCTCGCTACCATCGTCTGGAGTGATAAAGCCAAAGCCCTTTGCATCATTGAACCACTTTACTGTACCGTTTGCCATGTTAAAACTTCCTTACTAAAAAAACCGGGTGGATTCCCGTCAAACTGTTTGAATTTTCAATCCCGCGCATGGCAAAACCAGTACTGCAGATACTTTGATTCAAACACCCATTCGCTTTTTACGCTAGTTGTACCAATACAGTCAAGTACAAAATGAAAGTTTTTATAAATCGCGAGAATATGCTTGAAAAAAGCACCCTAATCCCCAGATAATGGACCTTGAGAATGTGACAATATGACCATGACCACGAAACAAGAAAGTACGACCTTACTTGAGGCTGAACGCAGTAAAACCAAGCCTCCAAAATTGTACAAGGTCATACTGTTAAATGACGATTATTCAGCAATGGTTTTTGTTGTGGAGGTTTTACAAAAGTTTTTTTCAATGGGTAGGGAACGGGCCATGCAAGTGATGCTCAAAGTACATAACGAGGGGTCGGCAGTCTGTGGTGTTTATCCCAAAGATACGGCCGAAACCAAGGTCGAACAAGTAACGGCATTTGCCATTGAGAATGGACACCCCTTAAGGTGTATTTTAGAGGAAGAATGATATGATCGCGCAAGAATTGGAAGTTAGCCTGCACTTGGCTTTTGTTGAGGCACGCCAAAAACGGCACGAATTTATCACGGTTGAGCATCTGCTACTTGCTATGCTGGATAATCCCTCTGCTGCCCATGTATTACGCGCCTGTGGTGCTGATATTGACGAGTTACGCTCCGTTTTGGCGACTCATATTGATACTCACACGCCCCGTTCACCCGGGAATACTGAGGTAGAAACTCAACCAACCGTGGGATTCCAGCGTGTTATTCAACGCGCCATTTTGCACGTTCAATCCTCGAGTAAAAAAGAAGTAACAGGTGCCAATATTTTGGTGGCACTGTTCGGTGAGAAAGAATCCCATGCGGTTTATTTCTTGCAACAGCGCGGCATCACGCGATTAGACGTGGTTAACTATATCGCTCATGGAATTAATAAAACAGCAGAGATTAGCACCAGCAAGCCGGTTGTTGATCCCGAAGTGACTCAAGAACAGAACGACGATAGTGCATTAAAAAACTATACGCTTGACCTCAACGCTCAGGCAATTGCCGGCAAAATTGATCCATTAATTGGCCGCGACCTGGAACTAGAAAGGGTTATTCAGACACTTTGCCGCCGGCGCAAAAATAATCCGCTATTGGTTGGAGAGGCTGGCGTTGGCAAAACAGCGATCGCTGAGGGTTTGGCACGCCTTATTACTGAAGGAAAAGTGCCAGATGTTTTGAAAGATGCTCAAGTCTATTCACTGGATATGGGTGCATTACTAGCAGGCACTAAATATCGAGGTGATTTTGAGCAACGCTTAAAGGCCGTACTCAAAGAATTGGCCGTATCACCCAATGCCGTTCTCTTTATTGATGAAATTCACACCTTGATTGGTGCCGGTGCTGCTTCGGGTGGAACGATGGATGCCTCCAATCTTCTCAAACCAGCGCTCTCAAGTGGCGTGCTTAAGTGCATTGGTGCCACGACTTACCAGGAGTATCGTGGCATCTTCGAAAAGGATCACGCATTATCGCGACGTTTCCAGAAAATTGATGTACCCGAACCTTCCGTTGAGCAGACCATTGAAATTCTACGTGGCTTGAAACAACGTTTTGAATCTCATCATAGTATCAAATACAGTGCGGCTGCGTTGTCTAGTGCAGCAGAACTTTCCGCACGCTTTATCAATGACCGCCACCTTCCAGACAAGGCAATAGACGTGATCGACGAAGCGGGTGCTGCTCAACGTATCTTGCCAAAATCCAAACAGAAAAAGGTCGTCGGCAAACATGAGATAGAGGAAATAATTGCAAAAATTGCACGCATTCCAACTCGCACCGTTTCTCATGATGACCGCAACTCATTAAAGACTCTTGATCGTGACCTAAAAGCTGTCGTATATGGCCAGAATGCCGCCATCGATGTATTGTCGCGAGCAATTAAAATGTCACGCAGCGGCCTTGGCAATCCGCAAAAACCTATTGGCAGCTTTCTGTTCTCTGGCCCCACCGGGGTGGGTAAAACAGAGGTTGCACGCCAACTTGCCTTCATCATGGGCATGCCCTTGCATCGTTTTGACATGTCTGAATATATGGAACGGCATGCCGTGTCTCGCCTGATTGGTGCTCCTCCCGGTTATGTCGGCTTTGAGCAGGGGGGCTTACTGACTGAAGCAATTACCAAACAACCACATTGTGTGTTGTTATTGGATGAAATCGAAAAAGCCCATCCGGATATTTTCAATATCCTGCTGCAGGTGATGGATCATGGAACTCTTACTGACAACAATGGCAGAAAAGCAGATTTTCGCAACGTAGTGATTATCATGACTACCAATGCTGGTGCTGAGGCCTTGAACAAGGTTCAAATAGGCTTTACCAAATCTGCCTCAAGCGGGGATGAAATGGCCGACATCAAACGACTATTCACCCCTGAGTTCCGTAATCGCCTGGATGCTACTATCTCATTCGCAGCGCTGGAGAAGGAGGTTATCTTGCGTGTAGTTGACAAATTCTTAATGCAGCTTGAAGAGCAACTACATGAGAAAAAAGTGGAAGCCCTGTTCACAGATGCGCTTAAAAGCTACCTCGCTGAAAAAGGCTTTGATCCACTGATGGGTGCTCGTCCAATGTCACGATTGATTCAGGACACTATTCGGTCAGCGCTTGCTGATGAACTGTTGTTTGGCCGCCTGGCGAATGGTGGCAAAGTTACCGTTGACGTTAAAGATGAAAAGGTAGTGCTTGAGTTTGATAAAGAGACAGTCCCTGCCTAATATTGAAAAATTACCTCGCCTAAACTCGTTGCCGTTGATTGAGGCGCTGACGTGTAAACTCGATAATCGCGGGTGTTATTGACACTACCAAAATGACCAGGATCATTAAGGTAAGATTATTTTTTATAATGGGAACGTTACCCAGAAAATATCCGCCAATTACAAACGTTGATATCCACGCCACACTTCCTCCGATACTGAATAACAAAAACTGTCTGTAGTTCATGTGCGCTATACCGGCAATAAATGGGGCAAACGTGCGGATTATGGGTAAAAATCGTGCAAATAAAATAGTCTTGCCGCCATGCTTTTTATAAAATGCATGGGTTTTGTCCAAATGTTCATGCTTTATAAAACGTGAGTCCCCGGTTTTTACTAACCCCCTTCCCAGCAGGCGCCCAGTCCAGTAATTTGTGTTATCCCCCAAAAATGCAGCAAGCACTAATATTGGCAGTACGATCACAGGATCAAGTGCACCAATCCCACAAAGTGCTCCCGCAACAAACAACAAAGAATCGCCAGGTAAAAAAGGGAATATTACTAAACCGGTTTCGCAGAAGATAATCAAAAAGAGAAGTGCATACACCCACAACCCATATTGCTGGGTTAAAACCAGCAAATGCGAATCAAGATGCATCACAACATCAAACAGGCCTGTAATAAACTCCATCATTAGGGGAGTACTTCTCCGACAACCGCTTTTTCTGGTTTGATAAAGTCTTCACGAGTTACACCAAACATCATTAATAGTGGGCTAGCTACCAGCACCGAAGAATATATACTGAATAAAATGCCAATGGTTAAAGCCAAAGCAAAATAGTGCAATGTTTCTCCGCCCAAAAACAACATCGCGGTAACCATCATTTGGGTTGCACCGTGGGTAATAATTGTACGAGACATGGTACGAGTAATAGCATTGTCGATTATTTCAGTAACGCTAGCTTTACGCATTTTTCTAAAATTTTCACGTATTCGGTCAAAAACAACAACTGATTCATTCACTGAATAGCCGAGCACTGCCAACACTGCCGCCAATACAGAAAGCGAAAATTCCCACTGAAAAAAGGCAAAAAAACCCAATATAATTACCACGTCATGCAAGTTAGCGATAATTGCGGCCAAACCAAATTTCCATTCGAAGCGTATCCACAAGTATACGACGATACCAATTGACACCAAAAGCAAGGCAAGTGCGCCATTTTCAAATAACTCCTTGCCGACCTGTGGCCCGACAAATTCAACCCGACGCATTTGCACACCCGCATCTCCTGACTTCAATTTGGTATAAATTTCTTCGCTAATCTTTGTTCCGGTGGTGTTCGCTTTCACAGGTACCTGAACCAATACATCCAGACTTGAACCAAAGTTTTGAACCAAGGCATCGTGGTATCCAATTTCAGCAAGTTCCGAACGAACCTTATTAACATCTGCGGATTGTACATAATGCATTTCAATCACTGTTCCACCGGTGAAATCAACACCAAAATTTAATCCCCTAGTCGATAGAAAAAACACCGCCAAAATAAAAGTAACCAAAGAAATCGTGGTTGTTAAGCGTCCATAACTCATGAATGGGATGTTATAGTCTTTCTTAAATCTAAATAATTCCATGTTGTTGATCCTTAATAAAGTTCATATGCAATTTGAGAAAAGCTATCCAATAGATACTTTATTCAAACGCGCCTTACGGCCGTAAATCAGATTGACCATAGCCCGAGATACCATCACCGAGCTGAACATAGAGGTCATAATCCCCAGACACAGCACTACGGCAAAACCGCGTATAGGTCCAGAGCCAAACATAAACAGGGCAATACCTGCAATTAACGTTGTGATATTGGAGTCGAGTATCGTTGCAAACGCATGCTGATACCCGACACTAATGGCAGTTTGCGGGGGTACACCATTGCGCAACTCTTCTCGTATTCGCTCATTTATTAACACGTTGGAGTCAATCGCCATACCCAGAGTGAGTGCAATAGCCGCCATTCCAGGGAGTGTTAAAGTCGCCTGTAACATGGATAACAATGCCACCAGCAAAAGCAGGTTGGCACCCAACGCCAAGACTGAGAATCCGCCAAATGTAAGGTAGTAAACAATCATAAAAATCGAGATTGCGAAAAATCCGATTTTGGTAGAATTAAAACCGCGCGCAATATTGTCTGCACCCAAACTAGGGCCAACCGTACGCTTCTCAATTATTTCCATCGGGGCCGCAAGTGCGCCCGCACGCATCAATAGCGCGAGTTCGTTTGCTTCTTGGGTATTTCGCATACCGGTAATTTGAAAACGATTACTCAATTCAGACTGTATCGTGGGAGCGGTCAATATCTCTGCCTTGCCCTTGTCTATCAACACTACCGCCATACGCCGTTTGATACCTTCACGCGATGCGTTTTTCATCGCGATGCCCCCCTTTGTGTCTAGCTTGATGTTTACAATCGAGCCAGAGCTTTGCTGATCAATTGAGGCATCTGCGCCGGTAAGATTTTCGCCGGTAAACACAACCTGTTTTGACAACAGTAATGGCTCAGGTTCACGGCCATCGCGATTCGAATAAAGCAGTTCTGTGCCTGCAGGGATGATTCCTTTCTTGGCTGATTCAATCTTTTCAGGGTTGTAATCGCGCGAACCAGAACTTAAGTGCGCCTCAACCATCCTGACCTGCAAGGTAGCGGTACGACCTAAAATTCTTTCAGCATCCGTCGTGTCTTGCATTCCCGGCAATTGAACCACAATACGATCTAATCCTTGCTGCTGGATGACTGGTTCTGCCACACCCAACTCATTCACCCTATTGCGCAATGTAGTTAAATTTTGCTGCAGTGCGGCTTTTTGTAAACTTTGCTCTTCCTGTGGTTTAAATTTTGCGCTCAACAGAAAATCATTACTGTTGTCACTGTCGTTAAAATCCATCCCTCTAAAACGGGAACTTAACTCAGCCAAACCTTTGGTGCGTGCTCCTGAATCGCGGAATCTTACATTGAGCGTACTCGCATCTCGGGTCACGCCTGAATAGGGAATGTTTTGTTCACGCAGCGCCGCACGAAACTCGCTTATTGAGGTATCCAACGCCTTATCAAGCACGCTTTTCATATCAACCTGCAACATGAAGTGTACCCCCCCTCGCAAATCCAGCCCAAGATACATGGGCAGTGCATTTAATTTGGTTAACCAAGCCGGTGAGCGTGGAACCAAATTCAAAGCCACAGCATAATCTTCACCAAGTTGAGCTTGAAGAATATCTTTGGCCTTGCCTTGCGTGTCAATATCAGGGAAGCGGACTTTTATATTTGTAGAATCCAGTGTCACCAAATCTGGGGAAATATGAGCCGATGCAAGGGCGTCTTCTACCCGCTTCAATAAGATGTTATCGGCTTTCAGTTGTGCTCGAACCGGCATAATCTGAACCGCAGGTGATTCGCCAAAATAATTTGGCAGGGCATATACAAGCCCAAACACCAGCGCACTAAAAATCAACATGTATTTCCACGACGGGTAGTGATTCATTGCAGTACCTTTATTTACAATATTGACGTAATTTTGACTAGTTTAATTAAACGACTTGATCGTTCCCTTTGGGAGGGCAGATTGTATTGCCCCCTTCTGTATATTGAGATTAACTCCTTCAGCAACCTCCAGATTGATGTAGCTGTCGCCCACCTTAACGATACGTCCCATTACACCGCCTGAGGTTACAACTTCATCCCCCTTTTGCAGGCCAGCAAGCATGGCTTTCATTTCTTTTGTCCGCTTCATTTGCGGCAATATCACAAAAAATATAAATACAGCGGCTAATCCAATCAGTGGAATAAAATCCATAATACTGCCAGTAGAAGCGGGCGCTCCTTCTGCATATGCATTGCTGATAAACAAATTACTAAAGGATACCATTACTCAATCTCCAGAAAATTATTAAGGCTATAAAACTAAAACGGTGATTCTAACACGAAGCCCGCTTCTGTACGTTACGGCGCATTACCCGCATTTAGGATCGTTGACCGAGTGTATTCAAATTTTGCGGCAAATTCCTTAAATATGCCCTGTTCTATTGCAACACGCATACCCGTCATCAGCTCCTGATAATAAAACAGATTATGGATAGTATTCAGCCGTGCACCGAGTATCTCATTTATACGGTGCAAGTGATGCAAATAGGCGCGGGTAAAATGTTGACAGGTATAACAATGGCAATGTTCGTCCAGAGGTCGCATGTCAAGGCGATATTGCGCATTCTTGATTTTTATATTGCCAAAACGGGTAAACAACATGCCATTGCGCGCATTGCGAGTGGGCATCACGCAATCGAACATATCGATCCCCTGACCGACCCCATCCACCAGATCTTCAGGGGTACCCACTCCCATCAGATATCTGGGTTTATTTGCGGGCAATTGTGGCGAGGTGTATTGCAAAATACGCAACATATCTTCTTTTGGTTCACCAACCGAAAGTCCACCAATGGCATAACCGTCAAAGCCAATATTCATCAGTCCTGTCAAAGATTCATCGCGCAAGCCCTCATGCATTCCACCTTGCACGATTCCAAATAGCGCATTTTCGTTCCCCTCGTGTGATCTTTTTGAGCGTTCTGCCCATCGCAAAGAAAGCCGCATGGATTCAGCAGCAATTTTTTCATCCGCCGGATAAGGTGTACATTCATCAAAAATCATTACAATGTCTGAATTCAGCACCTTCTGAATGCGCATCGACTCTTCAGGCGTCAAAAAGCACTTGTCGCCATTTACAGGCGATTGAAATTTAACACCCTCCTCGCTTATTTTACGCAGCTCACCCAGACTAAAAACCTGAAACCCCCCTGAATCTGTAAGTATTGGACCGTCCCAACCCATAAATCGATGCAACCCGCCGTGTGCTTCAATTACCTCCAAACCGGGGCGAAGCCACAGGTGAAAGGTATTACCTAGTACAATCTCGGCACCAATTTCCTTTAATTCTAATGGTGACATAGCTTTTACCGTGCCGTAAGTACCAACAGGCATAAAAGCAGGAGTTTCGAGAGTTCCGTGTGCAAGGTGGATTCTTCCTCGACGAGCCAGACCATTCGTGTTAAGTAAATCAAATTTCATTATTAACAATTGAAAGAATTAATAGATACTGCAAAAACGCGTTTATACCCCTCGCCTGATTCCTTATTTTTGAGCTTTTACAATACTCATGGCAGTGGCAACCAACGAACCCATATCTGACAGATTGCCTGGCAAAATAAGGGTATTACCCTGTTTGGCTACATTTCCAAATGCTTCCACATATTTTTCTGCCACTTTAAAGTTAACCGCTTCCATACCCCCTGAAGACTGAATAGCCAAAGCGACCTGCTGTATAGCTTGCGCATTGGCCGATGCAACTGCCTTTATAGCTTCGGCCTCACCCTGGGCGCGATTGATTGCAGACTGTTTTTCACCTTCAGAACGTTGAATAAATGCCTCGCGCTCTCCTGTAGCGATATTGATCTGTTCTTGTTTTCGTCCTTCTGATGCTGCAATTAACGCGCGTTTTTCTCTCTCTGCGGTAATTTGCGCCTGCATCGCATGCAAAATTTCTTTGGGTGGAGTCAGGTCTTTAATTTCATAACGCAACACTTTAACACCCCAGCTAGTAGCCGCCTCATCCAGTGCAGCCACTACAGCACCATTGATGTGATCACGCTCTTCAAAAGTTTTGTCCAGCTCCATTTTACCGATTACCGAGCGTAATGTAGTCTGGGCAAGTTGAGTAATAGCCAACACATAATCGCTAGTACCATAGGACGCAAGCTTGGGATCGGTAACCTGAAAATACAGAATACCGTCAACTTGGAGCTGTGTATTGTCCTTAGTAATGCAAATCTGACTTGGCACATCAAGTGGCACCTCCTTGAGCATATGCTTATAAGCGATACGATCAACAAAAGGGATGACAATATTGAGACCAGGAAGCAGCGCTGCATGAAATCGCCCCAGCCTTTCGACCACCCAGGAGTTTTGCTGTGGGACCACTTTAAGTGCCTTGATAACGAATATAACTACTGCGAGAAGCATAAATAGCGCAATTTCAGTTCCCATACCACCTCCTAAAATTTATTAAAAGCATAGTTGCTTACGTTTCAAATTATTTTTTATTACCTATTACCAAAACAGAGCCACGCATCGCTTTTATGTATTGTGCACCTTCACGTTTTGAGTTGACATCTTCAAGTTCAGCGTCCCACTCTGCCCCCCGGTAGAAAACTCGTGCCGTGCCATCATCCCGCCAGATTATTACTTTAACAGCCTGACCTGTATCCAAGCTTTGTCCTGATAGATCACTTGCCCTTGCACTCTTGCAGCGACGCAAAATAACAGTACCTACAACCCCGGTCAGCGCTGCAATCAAGTATTGTGTGGTCATGCCAAATCCAAGAAGTGATGTGCTGCCTCCCATTGCCAGCGCAAATGCAACCACTAACAAATAAAACGTACCGGTAGCCATTTCCAAGCCCACCAGTATCAAGGCTAGCAGAAACCAATATACGTAAATCTCCATTACATTCTCCAGTTAAATTTTGTCATGTTCAATCAACATTGCATCGCCATAACTAAAAAATCGATATTCATTATCTACTGCTATACGGTATGCCGCCAGCATCTTATCCATTCCACCGAAGGCACAAACCAGCATCAACAAAGTTGACTTTGGCAGGTGAAAATTTGTGAGCAACACGTCAACGGCCTTAAATTGGTAACCGGGTGTGATAAAAATGCGCGTTTCACTTTCACTTGCTATCAATTCACCCGTTTGTGATGCACTTTCCAACGCCCGCAAACTCGTGGTGCCAACTGCTATTACCCTGCCTCCACGAGAGCGGGCTTCTTTTATTGCATCAACGGCAACTTGATTAATGACATATCTTTCACTGTGCATAATATGCTCTGATACCCGATCAGTTCGTACCGGCTGAAAAGTACCTGCACCCACATGCAGGGTTACATAGGCCGAATGGATACCCTGCTCCCCCAGGGTTATTAGCATCTCCTGATCAAAATGTAAACCCGCGGTAGGAGCTGCCACCGCACCAAATTGTTTTGCATATACAGTTTGATAGCGTGCCTCGTCTTCTGAATGGGCAAGATGTGTAATATAAGGTGGCAGGGGCAATTGCCCATATTTCTCCAATAAACAACTGACGCTTGCACCACCTTCAAAGCGAAGATGATAAAACTCACCAACCCTCCCTAATACTAACGCCTCTATATTTCCCGCCAGAAATAATCGCGTACCCGCTTTGGGGGGTTTGCTGGAACGCACCTGAGCTAACGCCTCCAACTCATTTAGAATGCGCTCAACCAACACCTCCACAATGCCTCCACTCGCTTTATTTCCCAACAATCGAGCTTTTATTACACGAGTATCATTAAAAACCAAAATATCGTTTTTGTTTAATAACGCTGGTAAGTCAGCAAAAAGACGGTGCTCATGGCCATTTCCAGACAAGTACAACAAACGGCTTCCACCACGCTGTTTGGTGGGGTTCTGTGCGATTAATTGTTGCGGGAGCTCGAATGTAAATTGATCAGTACGCATTGGGCAATTTTATTGGGATCACAAAAACGCGCATTGTAGCTTGATGAAGCTTGCTATTTCATGGATAATTCGCGCCTTCCTAGATCCGGGTGACTTACCCGGAACAAGCCGGGATGGCGGAATTGGTAGACGCGCTGGACTCAAAATCCAGTGTCAGCAATGATGTGAGGGTTCGAGTCCCTCTCCCGGCACCACTAAATTTAAAGTTGCGTCTCTTGTCAACGCAACATATTCAGCCCGCGTTATTGTCTCCGACACGAGTAGTGTCGTAAACGTTTATCAATCTACTATAACTAAGTTACATTACATTTGGAGACTTACCATGAAATTGATTTCTACACTGATTGCCATTGCATTTGCATCTACTTTGAGCTTCAATGCTGTTGCTGCAAAACATATGGCTGCCGCTCCAGCCGCTGCTGAAGCTCCTGCTGCAGCTGAAATGGAAAAGGCCCCAGCTAAGAAGCCAGCCAAAGCCAAAAAAGCTAAGAAAGCTAAAAAAGCTAAAAAAGCAATGAAGGGCGATGCTAAGTAATTTTAAGCTTTAAACCCTAAGAGGCAGGGGCAACCCTGCCTTTTTATTTGCATGGGTATCAGTTAGTTATTCCCATTTCCACTTCGCAACCATATGATTAGCCAGGTTGATGTTAAAATCAACAGCTCTCACTCAATGAATGTGCTTACAAATTTCATTAAACTAATTCAAGTTTAATTACACTTACGTCAACTTCATTCATGTCCGTACCAAGTTAAAAATTTTCACCGTATACCCAGATTGTTATTCAGAATGTGTCTAAGAAAAGGATACTTAATGTCCAACATGTTTACAGGAATCATTCAAATCTATATAACAAATGGCCCATTTTATTGTGCATTACAGCACGCATCTCTTTACTTTATACTTAGCCCAAACCGTGCATAAGCTACTCAGCATATGACATCCAAAGTCTGGAAACCCAATGTCACCGTTGCCGCAGTTATTGAACAAAGCGGAAAGTTCCTTTTGGTAGAAGAGCATACATCACTTGGATTAAAATTTAACCAGCCTGCGGGACATCTCGAATCAAATGAGTCACTGTTTCATGCTGTCGTGCGTGAAACCCTCGAAGAGTCGGCCTATGATTTTGAGCCACAACATCTGGTGGGGATATATCGCTGGCATGCTGATTCCACCAACACCACCTACCTCCGTTTTGCATATAGCGGCAAAATTCTGGCCCATCATGCTGAACGCACCCTTGACAAGGGTATCCTGCGTGCAGTTTGGTTGACAGTAGAGGAAATACGCGCCAATGCCCCGCTTCATCGTAGCCCCCTCATATTACGTTGTATGGAGGATTATCTAGCGGGTAAACGATATCCTCTGGATCTAATCACCCATTATGAATAAAGGCTGTGTTGTTGTCGGATTGTCGGGCGGTGTGGATTCGTCAGTCACAGCACTATTACTAAAACAACAAGGATATGATGTCATCGGCCTGTTTATGAAGAATTGGGAAGATGACGATAGTGACGAATACTGTTCTTCTCGTCAGGATCTGGTCGATGCAGCTTCAGTGGCCGACACAATAGGCATTCCGCTTGAAGCTGTGAATTTTTCCAAGGAATATAAAGACAGGGTATTTAGCTATTTTTTGCGCGAATACCAGGCTGGGCGAACACCCAATCCCGACATCTTGTGCAACTCCGAAATTAAATTTAAGGCATTTCTCGAACACGCTGTTAACTTGGGAGCTGAAAAAATCGCTACCGGTCATTACGCCAAAATTCGTGAGTTGGATGGCTTATTTCAACTTCTCAAAGCCGATGATACGAGCAAGGATCAGAGTTATTTCTTGCACCGTTTGAATCAGGCACAGCTGTCTAAAGCAATGTTCCCGCTGGGAAACATTCAAAAATCCCAAGTTCGCAAGATTGCCGAACAACATTCCCTATCTAATTTTGCAAAGAAGGACAGTACCGGCATTTGTTTTATTGGTGAACGCCCCTTTCGTGAGTTTCTCACTCAATATCTGCCCACTCAACCCGGTGACATGGTTACACCTGCTGGCAAGCTGGTAGGTAAGCATGTCGGTTTATCGTTCTACACCATAGGCCAACGTCAAGGATTAGGAATTGGTGGTCAAGGTTTACCATGGTTTGTTGTTGACAAAGACATGCACAATAACAAGTTGGTTGTAGTACAAGGACATGACCACCCTCTATTGCTCAAGTCTGAATTGTCTGCGACAAAAATACACTGGATCAGTGGCACTGTTCCTGAAATCGGGCATAGTTATACTGCAAAAACTCGTTATCGCCAGGAAGACGCAGCTTGTAAAATAAAGCCCATTGACGACGACAACTTGCACTTTATCTTTATGGAACCACAATGGGCTGTTACGCCCGGACAATCAGTTGTAGCCTATAACGACAAGGTATGCCTGGGTGGAGGTATCATCACGCAGTAACATCGTTCCCGAGAAGTATTCCTTTCACGTAAAATGTCATCGTTAACTTATACACACCTAAAGCCATGACACTCTCTGTACTAACCGCACTTTCTCCTCTTGACGGCCGCTACCACACTAAAGTTGATCCCTTACGCTATTATTTCAGCGAATTTGGCTTGATTCGCTATCGCGTTCTGATTGAAATTGAGTGGTTGAAAGCTTTAAGCAAAGAAAATAGAATCAAGGAACTTCCCCCGTTTTCTGCTTCAACACTTGATGAGCTGGACCAAATTGTAACAACGTTCAACGAGGCCGATGCCGATCAAATTAAACTCATTGAGCGAAGCACTAATCACGATGTAAAGGCGGTTGAGTACTGGCTCCGCGAAAAACTGGCAAAAAACACAGAAACCAAAAGCAAACTTGAGTTCATACACTTCGCTTGCACTTCAGAAGACATCAATAATCTGAGCCACGCGCTTATGCTTAAAAATGGACGCAATGAAGTCATGCTGCCTGCTCTGGAGGGCGTAATCAAGCGTCTCCGGAGTCATGCATTACAGCTTGCCGACACACCTATGCTGTGCCGTACCCACGGCCAAGCAGCCACTCCAAGTACGTTAGGCAAGGAAATGGCAAACGTAGTGTATCGCCTGGAACGTGCAAGAAACAATATTGCCAACGTCGAGTTATTTGGAAAAATTAATGGCGCTGTTGGAAATTACAATGCGCATCTGTCTGCTTATCCTGAAGTGGATTGGGAAAACTTGGCGCTTAAATTTGTTGAGGAACGCGGCATTTCCTTTAACCCTTATACCATCCAGATCGAGCCGCATGATTATATGTCTGAACTTTTTGATGCTTTTGCCCGTGTGAACACCATCTTGATTGACTTGAATCGTGACATCTGGAGCTACATTTCAGCTGGTTATTTTAAACAAAAAATCATCGCAGGAGAGGTTGGCTCATCAACCATGCCCCACAAGGTAAATCCCATCGATTTTGAAAACTCGGAGGGCAACCTCGGTCTTGCCAATGCACTGTTACGTCACCTTTCCGAAAAGTTACCAATTTCCCGAGGTCAGCGCGATCTAACCGACTCTACCGTACTTCGCAATATGGGTGTTGCGTTGGGTTACTCATTATTGGCTTATGAATCATGCTTAAAAGGATTAAATAAATTGGAAGTAAATCCTCAACGATTGGCTGAAGACTTGAATAACTGCTGGGAAGTTTTGGCTGAGCCGATTCAGACCGTGATGCGTCGCTACAACATCGAAAATGCTTATGATAAATTGAAAGATCTTACTCGAGGTAAAGGTGGTATTAACCGTGAAAGTTTGCGAGCCTTTATTCAATCACTGGAAATACCCGCTAATGAAAAAAAGCGACTATTTGAATTAAGTCCTGAAAGATACATAGGCAAAGCTGCTGAACTCGCAAAAAGAATCTAAGAGCTTTTTTGCCAACAAACTCAACTCCATTAACTAACTCGCTAAAAATAGAAGGAAATCTCATGAAGCTTCCAAAAATATTTATAACCACGCTCATCTCAGCAGTGTTACTTGACCTGAATGGATGTGCCAGCAGTTTGATCGGTGTTCGCGAGGGAGCAGACCGTGTATCACTCGCTGACTCTAATCAGACCAGTACCTGCCAGTCCAAAGGCAAAACAATCGTTAGCGTATTAACCGTTGTTGGATTTATCAACCGTGCAGAAGATGACATTGAAGCAAACTTATATCAGTTGGCCCGCAATAATGCCGTTGACGCCAGCGCAGATACTCTCGTCAAAGGGGAGTCCAAAACCTTGGGCAAGCGAACTTTCGAAATGTTTAAATGCCGACCTTAACTGACTGACTATATTTGCTTCGAGCAAAATAAATCCCTTGTCATACTCAGACAAGGGATTTTGTCATTTTAGTAACTCGATTCATCTCTCAGCAAATTTTTTACACTAGGCAGCCTGAACGGGAATTTTGTCACGTTGACCAATGATGTGATTAAATTCATCCACATACACCAAATGTGGATGATATTTATGCAACTCAATCTCTGAATAAGTTGCAAATGCCGCGATGATCAGAATATCACCGGGTTGGGCCTTGTGAGCGGCCGCTCCGTTCACCGATATCGTGCGCGAACCACGCTGCGCACGGATAGCATAAGTCGTAAATCGCTCACCATTGGTGACGTTATAAATGTCAATTTGCTGATACTCCATGATTCCGGCTGCATCCAATAAATCATCATCAATGGCACAGGAGCCTTCGTAATGTAACTCAGACTTAGTCACCCTCACACGGTGTAGCTTGGCTTGCAACATGGTTCGTAACATGACGATTCCCCCTATTCATTGGGTCCATTATAAAGCGCTTATGCTTAAAGACAAACTTCGATATTATCGATTAACCTGGTTTTTCCCAATCTTGCTGCTGTTAACACAACAAGCTCACGCTCACCGGGTTCAGCAGCACTCAAGGTTTGTTGGCTGCGAATAGCAACATAATCTACTTCCCAGCCATGCGCAACCAACTGGTGTACGGCCTTTGTTTCGAGTTTGTCATGGCTTTTTTCGCCACTCAGCAACGCATCCCTGATATCTACCAGCATTAGGTACAAAAAGGCCGCTTTAGTTCGCTCTATTGGGTTTAAATACTGGTTTCGCGAACTCAATGCCAGTCCATCTGTGGCACGCACCGTTTCAGCCCCCAAAATTGTAATGGGCACATTCAGCTGCTCAACCATCTGCCGAACCACATGCAGCTGCTGATAATCTTTTTTGCCAAACACCGCAAGTTTGGGCTGAACAATATTGAAAAATTTTAGTACCACGGTCGTCACTCCCCGAAAATGGTCAGGGCGGAATGCACCGCAAAGTTCCTGTGCAATGGCTGGTGGCGCTACTGTTACCATTTGCGGCTGCGGGTACAATTCGGCTTCAGATGGGGCAAATACAACATCCACTTCGCATGCCTTGAGCTTTTCACAATCAGCCTGGAAAGTGCGAGGATACTTGCCAAAATCTTCATTCGCACCAAACTGCAGGGGATTGACGAAAATACTGACAACTACAAATTTTGCGTGTTGGTGCGCGATACGAACCAGATCGAGATGGCCTTCGTGCAAATTACCCATGGTGGGTACAAACGCCACAAGTTTTTCAGTGCTAAGACGTTGGCGCAGATCGGCAATAGTGCTAATAATCTCCATCAGAAACTATGTTCTGTTGCGGGGTAAGTACCCGCTTTTACTTCGGTGACATAACGGGAAATTGCATCTGATATCGAACTTGCACCTTGTAAATAATTTTTAACAAAGCGAGCTTTTTTTCCGGGATAAATATCCAGCATATCGTGCAATACCAGCACTTGACCCGAACAGGCTGCTCCAGCCCCGATGCCTATCGTGGGGATGTTGGCTTGTGCCGTAATCTCCGCACCAAGAATGGCGGGAATCGCTTCCAGCAACAACATCCCTGCCCCCGCTTGTTCAACGGCGCGCGCATCTTGCAGCACGCGTTGCGCCGCTTTGTCATCCCTACCTTGCACGCGATACCCCCCAAGTTGATGTACCGACTGCGGAGTCAGTCCGATATGTGCAAATACCGGGATACCACGCTGTGTTAGAAAAGCGATGGTATCAACCATCACCTTGCCCCCCTCAAGTTTAACCATGTGTGCGCCGGCAGCCATTAATCGTGCCGCATGCTCGAAGGTTTTTTCAGGGCTGACTTGAGAGGTGCCAAAAGGCATATCTGCGACAATGAATGCCTGCTTTGCTCCACGAGCGACACAGGCCGTGTGATAAGCAATATCATCGAGTGTCACCGGCAAGGTTGAACTATGCCCTTGCAGTACCATTCCCAACGAATCACCAATCAATAGAATTTCAACACCTGCTGCTTCAAGCACTTGTGCGAAGGCCGCGTCGTAACAAGTTAGCACCGCAATTTTTTCACCTTTACTGTGCATAGTCTGCAAGGTATTGAGCGTGACCTTCATTTTATTTATCCCCCAGGCTAAAAAATTCACGTGGTCCACGCATAGCCAATATACGTTCAACTAACATCATAAAATCTGCATCACTATCTACGAAATTCATATTTTCACTATTCACCATCATTAACGGGGCCTCATCATAATGATGGAAAAATTCGCCATAGCTATTTCCAAGACGATTGAGATAGTCATTCGTGACTGAACGTTCATAACTTCGCCCACGACGACGCACCCTTTCAATCAAGGTATCCGTGGAAGCCTGTAGATATATTACCAAATCAGGAACAGGGGGTTGTGGTGCCAAACTCTGATAGATGTTTTGATACAGCTTATATTCATTGTCGCTCAAGTTCAGGCGGGCAAACAATGCATCTTTATCAAACAAGTAGTCAGATACCGTGCGAGTTTTAAAAAAATCCATCTGCGCTTGATCTCGTACTTCATTGATACGCTGAAACAGAAAAAATAATTGCGTGGACATCGCATGACGTTGGGGGTCTTGATAAAAATTCGCCAGAAAAGGGTTCTCCTGTGGCTTTTCCAATAGGGTTTCCGCCCCGATATAATCGGCCAGTCGTTGTGCAAGGCTTGTCTTGCCTACACCAATTGGCCCTTCCACTACTATGTATCGGTATTTTTCAAGCATCATCGGACAATCTTTCCAACTGCTGATCTGAACAAAACTTCAACGCTGATACCGCCTGTCCTATGTTAGGAATTTCACACCTTGGCGCGATCTCCAGCAAGGGAAGCAAAACGAAGGCTCGTTTGTGCATTTGTGGGTGTGGCACAGTCAAACCATTTTCATGATGTTGTAAGTCATCATATAACAACACGTCTAAATCGAGTGTACGTGGTGCATTTTGAAACTCGCGAGTACGCCCCCTGTCCTGTTCTATTTCCAACAAGCATGCCAGCAGATCAATGGGAGCAAGAGTCGTTTCAATTTTAACGACCGCATTAACAAAGTCTGGTTGCTCAAGATAACCCACAGGTGCACTGCGATACAAACTGGAGCGCGCTAATACTTTCGTTTCCCTTATACAAGCAATCAACTGCATTGCCTGCAACACTTGCCCTGAAGGATTTGCCATATTGCTTCCCAAACCGATATAAGCAATGTGTATCATCAAATCCCTACAGTCAACCAGTTACCGTCAATACAGGTTTCTTAGTGCGTCGACGCTTCCTTTTCGGGCCCTTGTCAGGCAAGAGCATTTCTTCACGACGTTCGTTTGTAGCATCCTGAAACTCTGTCCACCAATCACCCAATTCCACAGGCATCTCGCCGCTTTGACAACGCAGTAACATAAAATCATAGGCGGCCCGGAATCGAGGCAACGCAAGTAGCCGTATAGGGCGTTGTCCCGAACGTTGTTCCAGGCGAGGTTGCAATAACCAGATTTCTTTCATAATCGCATCATGTCGGTGTGGAATGGCCATCTGTAACCGTTGCTTTTTCAACACCACATCCATCGCAAGGTGTAACGAAGGTATTGGAGGTTTACCAGCGTCTATCTGTGCATTCCATATACTCAATACCTCATGCCAAAGTAAAGCAGCAAAAAGAAAAGCTGGCGAAGCTGGCTTGTCTTCACTCAGCCGCTGGTCAGTATTCGCCAATGCTGACATTATAAATTTCTCTCCCATCGGTTGTTCAAGTATCACGTCCAGCATGGGTAACAGACCATGGTGAAGATGCATGGAGCGTAATTTTTTAATACATTCCACGGCATGTCCAGACATTAACAACTTCAGCATTTCATCAAGCAGGCGCGCCTCGGGTACATTTCCCAGCAGTCCCTTCATGCTGAATATTGGCTCAGCAGTCGCTGCTTCCAGCTTCATACCTAATTTTGCCGAGAGACGAACCGCGCGCAACATTCGGACTGGGTCTTCGCGATAGCGGGTGGCAGGGTCGCCTATCATGCGCAACATATTTTCCCGGATATCAGCAAATCCATAGTGAAAATCGAATATTTCCTCCGTACTGGGATCAAAGAAAAGGGCGTTAGCAGTAAAATCTCGTCGAGCAGCATCTTGCTCCTGATCACCAAATTCATTGTCACGCAACAACCTGCCATGATCGTCTGTCTGAGCATCCACTGCTTCTATCATGCGCCGAAAGGTTGAAACTTCCACGGTTTCCTCCCCAAACATTACATGTACCAGTCGGAATCGACGGCCGATGATGCGCGCCCGACGGAAGACACGTCTAACTTCTTCAGGAGTAGCATCCGTTGCCACATCAAAATCCTTGGGCTGTCGCTTAAGTAAAAGATCGCGCACCGCACCGCCGACTACATAGGCTTGAAATCCCGCTGCTTGCAGCCCATCTGTAACCCGTCGTGCAGCCGAACTGATTCCTTCACGCTTGACACCATGTTCTCTGAGCGGGATGACGGTGCAATTACCGATCACCCTGGGTTTTTTTGATTTCCTACGCGCCATGGAAATAACGCGTTTAAACAGTTTTTTTATCATTACCTTAAATTTCAATGAGATGCCATAGCTGTTGACAAGCATCAGGAAGCCGGAATTATACACGGGTGATCAAATAATCCCGCTAAACACATAACGATGTAATTTAAATGAAAAGGGCTGGCAATAGCCAGCCCTTTTCATGGGAAAGAAATAATATAACTACTTCTTTGCTCCATCTTCGTTACATTTTTTCATAAAACTATTTTTTGCGGCGCCAGCCAGTTTCTTTTCTGCCGCCTTGGCCTCACAACTAGTTGCACCTGGAGCTGCGTCCTTTTCGCATTTTTTCATAAAGCTACTTTTTGCTGCTCCTGCCAATTTCTTTTCAGTCGCCTTGGTTTCACAGCTTGTTGCGCTTGGAGCTGCTTCCTTCTCGCATTTTTTCATAAAACTATTTTTTGCAGCCCCCGCCAATTTTTTTTCTGCCGCCTTTGACTCACAATTCGCGTTAGCTGCTAATGCCAGATTGGCCGCAAACATAGTCAAAATGACAACACTGAATAATTTTTTCATTTAAATTTCCTCGACAAAGTTGAATTTTGGTATGTACAAATTACGTTCCCATCCCCCGGAAACTCGACGATTATAGAGCAGCCTGCATAAGTTTGACAGATATAGCTTATCGCAAAGAAATTATTCGCCACCCATGAGCCTCTGCGTGAGCACGAAGTGTGTCATCCGGATCAACTGCCACAGGATTTTTCACCAATGTCATGAGGGGCAAATCGTTAAGAGAATCGCTATAAAAGGTGCTGTCGGTAAAGCTACCCCAGGTCCAGCCATGATGACTCATCCATGCTTCAAGTCGGGTAATTTTACCCTCCCGGAAGCTGGGAGTACCCTGGACGCGTCCTGTAAACTCGCCTTCCATTTGTTCGGGTTCAGTCGCAATCAGAAACTCCACCCCATACTCCTCTGCTATGGGGGCAGTCACAAAGCTATTTGTTGCAGTAATAATGACACAAACATCCCCAGCTACACGATGGTTTTCAACCAGTTTAATACCTGCCTTGCTCATCATAGGACGAATCTTCTGGTGCATGAATTCGACGTGCCAACGATCAAGTTCTGCGCGTTTATGGCGTGACAAAGGCTTAAGCTGAAAATCAAGGAAGGCATGAATATCTAGTGTGCCGGCTTTATACTGGTTATAAAACGCGAGGTTTTTTGCCTCAAATAACTCTCGATCAAGTACGCCCTGGTCAATTAAAAATTGAGACCATTCGAAATCACTATCCCCATTTAGCAGGGTGTTGTCCAAATCAAATAAAGCCAGCTGCACTATGGTCTTTCTCCGTTATAAATTCAAATCAAAAATATTTTAACACTCAATGCGACATGTTCTGCATCACTTCTTTCAACAGTGGTACAGATGCGCCACGCTTTAACCGCAAACAATGCTCATCCAACGCATCCATGACTCCCAGCAAGGCCGGCAGTTCTCGTCTGCCGTGACGCAAAAGATATTGTGTCACCTCTGGTGTCAACTCAAAACCGCGTGCATTGGCATGTTGATACATGGCAAAAACTTTTTCTTCATCGGTCAACGAATGTAGTTGGAACACCAAACCCCAGCCAAGACGCGTGCGTAAGTCGTCACGCAGGTTCAAATGCAAAGGAGCCGTAGAGCCGCTTACCACCAGGACACTGCCAGCCTCACGCTGGTGATTGCAGAGTTCGAATAATGCAATTTGACCAGCATTATCAAGTAATTCTACATTATCAACTGCCACAAGTTGTGCGGCAATCGGCACACCACCGCTCGCATAATCTGCTGTGCGGCCAATTCTCCTGGCTTTTTCCACCGATGCTTGTAGTAGGTGTGTTTTACCACTCCCTGTCTCGCTCCAAATATAAATACATTGTTCCGAATTAGGTGAACTTATCGCTTCATTGAGAGCGGACAGCAATTCGACATTGTGTCCGGCAACAAAATTTTCCAGAGTGGGAATCCAATCGGGTGAAATACCCAACAACATTTGCGTCATTTATTAATTACTCTTTGTAAAGTGAGCTATCCAAATACCAGCGGCTGGCATGACGCAGACCTACCAACAAAGCTGCTGAGAGCGGCAATGCGAGTAATAATCCGAAAAAACCGAATAGCTGTCCGAATGCCAATAGGGAAAAAACAACAACAAGAGGATGAAGCCCGATACGGTTACCAACCAGCCAAGGCGTAATCGCCATCCCCTCCAGTAACTGCCCGACACCAAACACACCCCACACTAAAGCAATACTCGATACATGATCAAACTGGGTAAATGCGGCAAGGGTGGCCAAAACAAGGCCGGTAAACATACCCAGATAAGGGATAAATACCAGCATGCCCGTAACTACGCCAATAGGCAGTGCAAATTCCAGACCGATCACCCATAAGCAAAACACATAAAACGTACTCATCAAGATCATCACAGAAATTTGTCCGCGTAAAAATTCAGCCAAAATACGATCAATTTCTTGTGTAATTATCACAACGTTTTCATGCATACGTCGCGGAATGGCTTGCTCAATGCTATTCAAAATATGAGTCCAGTCGCGCAGCAGGTAGAATAATACGAGGGGGATCAACATAATATTCATCAACAAAGCCAACACCAAGGCACCACTTCCGCCAAGCCACGGCAAAGCCTTTACCGCAGCTCCTCCTGCATTTTGCCAATGGCTGGTCAACAACTCTTTCAATACCTCGTTGTCCCACTTCAAATTAATGTCAAATTTTTCCTGTATAAAGGGTAGCAATTTTTGGCGAGCGACATCCAGCAACACTGGGAGCCTGGTCATGAAGTGGCTCAACTCCCGTTGTAACAATGGGAGCATAATTAATATCAGCAGAGTCAGCAGCCCCACCAGCGCACCCATCACCATCAAAGCAGCAAGGGGTCGAGGAATTTCCCATTTCCAAGGTAACTTCAGCGCACAAAGCCTGCTCACCCAGGGATCGCACATGTAAGCCAAAATAGCAGCAGTCACAAAAGGAGTCAGTATGGGTGCAAGCAAATACAACAGCCAGGCCATACTTGCAACAATTGCCAACCATTGCAGTGCAACAAAGCGCTCTATAGTCATTTCGGGTAAAATCCGTAAATTGAAATTTGCTGCACTGTATCCCGAAGAAAGCGAGAACTCAACTTGAAACAAGCGACGACCACCCCAAATAGTCCGGCAACCAATAATTCCCATTCCCTCTCCTATCGAGACGCCGGGGTGGATATCGATGCAGGCGACCGGCTGGTGGAAAACATCAAGCCATTTGCAAAGCGCACCATGCGCCCTGAAGTAATAAGCGGCATTGGTGGTTTTGGTGGACTGGTTGAAATTTCCAAAAAATACCGTGAGCCTGTATTAGTATCTGGCACGGATGGTGTCGGTACCAAATTGAAATTGGCATTTGAATTAAATCGACATGACACAGTTGGCATTGATCTGGTCGGTATGAGCGTGAATGATATTCTGGTTCAAGGCGCTGAACCCCTATTTTTTCTGGATTACTTTGCTTGCGGAAAACTGGACGTGGATGTCGCTACCGAAGTAATAAAGGGAATCGCCCACGGTTGTGAACAATCTGGCTGTGCGCTTATAGGAGGTGAAACCGCAGAGATGCCTGGCATGTATCCAGTAGGTGAATATGACTTGGCAGGTTTTGCAGTAGGCGTAGTCGAGAAGGAGAACATCATTACAGGCAAACACATCCAACCAGGGGATGTTGTATTAGGTTTAGCCTCAAATGGTGCACACTCAAATGGCTATTCTCTTGTTCGCAAAATTATTGAACTTTCCAAGCCGGATTTGAATGCAATTTTTGACGACAAACGTACTCTCGCTGATTGCATCATGGCCCCCACACGAATCTATGTAAAACCATTATTGGCGTTGATGAAAACGCTTACCATCAAGGGAATGGCTCATATTACCGGTGGTGGGCTCACCGAAAATGTACCTCGCGTTTTACCAGCTAATGTCGTCGCAGACCTGGATAGCAAAACCTGGCGCACCCCAAAACTGTTCGACTGGTTGCGTGAGCGAGGCAACGTTGCACCCGCTGAAATGTTCCGCACCTTCAACTGCGGTATCGGAATGGTCGTGGTAGTGAGCAAGTTGGATGCAGAAAAAGCGATCAGGCACTTGCAAGATTCGGGGGAAACCGTATGGACTATTGGCCATATTCGCGCACGTCAGGGTGACGAAGCGCAAACCCAGGTAAAATAAATCACGTTGTGAAAAAAATTGTCATCCTGATTTCCGGTCGTGGCAGTAATATGCAGGCGTTGCTGACGGCAAAGCTTCCCTGCCAAATTGCTGCAGTCATCAGTAATGTTGCCGAAGCAGCTGGCCTGGATATTGCGAAAAAACTTAACATACCCACCCATCTGGTAGCACACCGTGACTACACTGATCGCAGCTCCTTCGAACTCGCGCTTTCAAAAAAAATTGATGACTACCGCCCCGATTTTATAATATTGGCCGGTTTTATGCGTATCCTTACCGAACAATTTGTGAATAACTATCGAGGAAAACTGATTAACATCCACCCCTCACTTCTGCCTGCATATGCCGGAATGAACACGCATGAACGAGCCTTAAAGGATGGTGTAAAAATCCACGGTTGCACTGTACATTTTGTAACACCTGATTTGGACCATGGTCCGATTATTGTTCAAGCAGCGGTCCCTGTTTTAGGCCATGACACCGTCCAAACTCTGTCACAACGGGTATTAGGTGAAGAGCATGTGATATTTCCCGAAGCGGTCCGTTGGCTTTGTTCGGGACAAACCAGTCTTGATGAGAATGGCAAGGTAAAACACAGTGCCGAAAAACATATTGGGGTTGCACTGATATCCCCCGTTTTGGAGTAACGCATGAATCGAATAATTGTCACCTATATTACTGCTTTAATATCCCTAAGCTTCGCGCCCACCTCACAAGCTGAACCGGCAAATAAAATTCAGGCAAACTACGACGTTATTGGTTATGGCATGACGCTAGCAATTATCAATGAATCGTTCACCCGAACCAAGGATTCATATCGCATTGAAAGTGTCACCAAGGCGGTCGGTATGCTTGCACGTTTCAAACCTGAAACCATTCGGGTCACCAGCCTTGGCTCTATAACTCTGCAGGGCTTGCAACCACTCTCGTACTCCTTAATTCGAGAAGTTGATACACAGAAAAACGCAAGTGCCCGATTCAATTGGACCGATGCAGTTTTGACACACATCGATTACAAAGGCACGAATACGCTACCGCTCCCTGTGGGCACCCAGGACCGATTAAGTGTGTTGTACCATCTTCTTGCAAATGCGAAAAATGATCAAACCGAATTCAAACTCAGCATCACCGATGGTAGCAATCTGGAGGATTATATATTCGTACTCTCTCCCAACATCCGTGACGTGAATGTACCTTTGGGCTCGTTTAAAACGCGCTATATATCCAATACACCTATAGGTGAAGAACTTAAATATGAAATTTGGATGGCCATTGAACAACATTATTTCCCATGCAAGATTATCGTTACCGACTCCAAAGGCGGAAAATTGACCCAGGTACTCACACAGCTCACCATTGTCCCGTGAAATCCCCCGTTGGATCTACACTTAAGCGCATTGCGCTTGCCCTTACCCTATCGATATTGGCGCATACATTATTGTTATGGCAATGGCCAAAATTTACACCACCCAAAGAGTTAGCATTTCCTCCATTACAGGCAAAACTTGAACCCCTTCCCAAGCTTGTAAAGAATCCTGTAGCACAAAAACCCAAACCGGTTGTCCTACCACCACCTGAATTAGCAGCAGATATATCACCTGCAATACCTGCAGAATCCATAGCACCCATTAATAATGAACCCCTGGCCTCTATCCAGAAAGATGTTCAGGAACCTGCCAATCATCCCATCCTCCCAAGGCACGCTCAACTGCGTTTTTCTGTTCAATATGGTAGGGGAACCTTTAAGGTTGGGGAAATTATCCATGTGCTTGAAAACATGGATGGCCAATACTCTTTGCGCGCCGATACTCAGACCACAGGTTTGGCAGGAATCTTCAAAAATTACAAACTCACGCAGACCAGCACTGGTAGCGTAACAAAGCTGGGTTTGCGACCCGATGGCTATATGGAGATTAGAACGGACTCAGATGGAATACACTTATCAAGTGCAAACTTTAATTGGGATGCACATAAAGTTTATTTTGACGAAGGTAAAGTCAGTATTTTGGCTGACCAGGCGCAAGATGCATTAAGCCTTCCGTACCAACTATCGCAACTTCCGCTGGATCAACGCAAAATTCCGATAGCCTTAAGTAATGGCAAAGGCATTAAAAAACACTTTATTGTGGTAGGAGAAGAAACCACCATCAATACAGCAATGGGTGAGCTCCATACGATAGAACTACACAAGGAACACAACGCAAATGAAGATGGCCTCATAATCTGGTTAGCATTAGAATACCGTCTGTTACCGGTTAAAATGCAGTACTTGGACAAATCAGGTGAAATTTCAGCCAATATGGTCATTACCGACATCCGGGTTTCCGATAATTAATTCAAACAACTCATCCCATGCTTCTCACTGAATACCGTTTAGACCTTGTAGTACAAGCACTACGTATCATCTTACCGCTTGAGCACCCAGCAGATACCACACTACGTTATTTCTTTCAGGCTGAACGCATAGGATCGAATGAACGCGCTTTGGTGGCAGAGACAGTGTTTGGCGTGTTGCGTCACCGCCTCTTTCTTGAACATGGCTGTGGCGAACAACACACGCCTCGCCGTATGGCACTTGCTTACTGGGTAAAATTTGGCGGGTACAATTTACGTGAATTGACTCCGCTACTTAAAGCCACTGAATCAGAATGGCTGGCACAAGTTAAATCGATAAATACTGATGAATTATCCCTTTCAATACAGGCCGAGCTCCCGCATTGGATCATTGAAAAACTTCGCGAACATCATGATGATGCAGAAATCCTCCAACTGGGTCTGTCGATGCAGCAAGTAGCCGGCCTGGACTTGCGTGTAAACACACATCTTGCCACACGTGCTGAGGTTTTAGAGGGTTTGAAAGCTGAAGGTGTGACAGCAGACGCTACGCCTTATTCTCCAATCGGTATTCGTGTAAAAGGCAAGCCAGCCCTAAACAAAAGTCCGATTTTTCTGGGTGGTAAATTTGAGGTGCAGGACGAAGGCAGCCAACTTCTGGGATTTTTGGTCGCGCCCAAACGCAACGAAATGGTGGTGGATTTTTGTGCGGGCGCAGGCGGTAAATCTCTCATGCTGGGCGCGATGATGAATTCTCAAGGAAGACTTTATGCACTGGATGTATCTGAAAAACGTCTGGCAAACCTAAAGCCGCGATTAAAACGTTCTGGACTAAGTAATCTGCAACCACAACTCATCGCGCATGAAAATGACGTTAAGGTTAAACGCCTCGCGGGAAAAATAGACCGTGTTCTGGTTGATGCACCATGCAGTGGCTTAGGTACATTAAGACGAAATCCTGATCTAAAATTCCGTCAATCGCTTCAGAGTGTGTCGGAACTCACACAAAAGCAAAAAAACATTTTATCATCGGCAAGTAAGTTGGTAAAAAAGGGAGGGCGGCTGGTATATGCCACTTGCAGCCTGCTTCATGAAGAAAACCAGGGCATCGTGGAAGAGTTTTTATCAACACACACGGAGTTTAAGTTACTACCTGCTGGTGATATTTTTGCCCAGCAGAAAATTCCACTGGTCATGAACGAGTATCTGCAACTGTCTCCCAAACTCCAAGAAACAGATGGTTTTTTTGCTGCAGTGATGGAGCGAAACTAGCGTATTCCGCCGAGTGCAGCTTCAATTTCAGCAAACGTTCGAGCTACCTCAGTGATTTGAATTTGAACGCCCAGTTGTCGGGCCGTCTGTGTAGCGGAAAATATACCGCGAACCGCCTGTGGGAAATTTGGACTCTCCTCTACCACCATCGCGTGTTGCCGACCGGACGCTTTCAACGTTGCCAATATATGTCCAACTTTAGCAACCATCACGTCTTGCATGGATAACACCTCCAGTTCACGCTGCGGCGTCATAATATCTCGCACTAAAATATCAGAATGAGTACCGCCCATATTTTGTAAAAAACGCATGGGTTTTTCACCTAAAATATCTGTGGTCGTCAGCAAACCCAGAACTTTGTCTGTATCATCCAGCACCAGTAAGGTACGAACACCATATCGCTTCATTTTGGCATGCGCTTTTTCCATTGGTGTTTTAGCGCGAACCGTGATTACTGAAACATTCTTGAGGTCCGTCATCACATTCAGCGCTGGGTCTTCCAGCGAAACGCGTTCCGGTAAAGTCTGTGAGGGACGCACAAAGCTCGTGCCGATTTTCATGGAGTGTGGCGTTAATGGGGTATATACACGTTTCAAAATCATTCTCCATTCAAAATTTATTCGACTGAACTACATTTATTGCCGATTTTACTGACAACTCGCTTGCTTGTGTTACTCATCTCACTGTGCTTAAGTGGAGGAAGGAATCGTGACAATTCTTTTAACGCCAGTTCATATACGCCGCGCTTGAACTCAATCACATTATTAATATCTACCCAATAATCTATCCAGCGCCACGCATCAAATTCTGGGTGCCCAGAAGCACGTAATGACACATCGCAATCGCGACCAACAAGACGCAAAAGGAACCAGATTTGCTTTTGACCTTTATAACTTCCCCTGGATTCTCGCTTTGACCAGTTTTGTGGTACCTCATACCGCATCCACTCACGTGTTCTTCCAAGTATTTGCACATGACAACATTCCAGGCCCACTTCTTCATGCAACTCTCTGTACATCGCCTGTTCTGGCGTTTCACCATACTGAATTCCACCTTGTGGAAACTGCCACGCATCCTGACGGATCCGTTTGGCCCAAAAAGCCTGATTCTTTTCATTGGTCAGTATAATGCCGACATTTGGGCGATAGCCTTCTCGGTCTATCATGTTATGCCCCATCAAATATATTAATGACACGGATTGTTCCATATTTCTCGTGCGCTGAAAAGTATTAAGGTATATTTGACTAGGGCTCGCTGTTAAATAAGTAAATCATCATAATCTCACGTCATTGGCTTTTTTACATCGAGCCGAAAATCAGGATACTAGGAAAATCTGGGTTCGAAGCCACACGATAAATCAACTCGCATCGCTATGATGGGGCTTTAACGTTAAAATAAGCGCTTTAATTTATTATATTCAGCGGAATTCACTATGCGTGTTTCACAATTTTTTATCTCAACCCTTAAAGAAGCTCCTTCTGAAGCCGAACTTATCAGCCATCAATTAATGCTGCGAGCAGGCTATATCCGGAAACTCTCCAGTGGCCTGTATACATGGATGCCGCTGGGGCTTCGTGTTTTGCGTAAAGTTGAGTCCATCGTACGTGAAGAAATGAACAAAAGTGGTGGAATAGAACTGCTTATGCCAGCCGTACAACCGGCAGAACTTTGGCAGGAGACCGGTCGTTGGGAAGTATTCGGTCCACAAATGCTTAAAATTATCGATCGACATGAGAAAATGTTTTGTTTCGGTCCCACCCATGAAGAAGTCATTACCGACATCGCTCGCCGCGAGGTAAAAAGCTACCGACAATTACCCCTTAACTTCTACCAAATCCAGACCAAATTCCGTGATGAGGTACGCCCCCGATTTGGCGTAATGCGCGCGCGCGAATTTTTAATGAAAGATGCCTATTCTTTTCACGCTGATTTCAGCAGCCTCGAACAGACCTATCGTGTGATGTTTGAAACCTATAGCCGTATTTTTTCCCGTCTTGGCCTGCAATTCCGTGCCGTTGCCGCCGATACCGGCGCGATAGGCGGTAGCGGCTCGCATGAATTTCATGTGCTAGCCGATTCTGGTGAAGATGCACTCGCCTTTTGCCCTGCCTCAGATTATGCCGCCAATGTGGAGTTGGCTGAAGCAATTTCTCCTGACACACCGCGAGATAGTGCCAACGAAATTTTGCAAAAAGTCATTACTCCAGGTCAAAAAACCATTGAGGAAATCGCGACATTTATGAACGTTTCTCCTCAACAAGTGTTAAAAACAATTGCTGTCATTGATGGCAGTGGAAAATTTGTTTTGCTGCTTTTGCGCGGCGATCACAGCCTTAACGAAATCAAAGCAGGCAAGATACTGGGAGAATTCCATTTTGCAAATGACGAAGAAATCAAGCAAAACATGGGTTGTCGCCCTGGTTATATCAGCCCCGCCAATAAAAATCATCTTGTATTGGCTGATCGTTCCGCAGCAGTAATGAGCAACTTTATTTGCGGCGCAAACGACGATGGTTTTCACTATAGTGGCGCAAATTTTGGGCGCGACCTGCATCTTGAAGAGTCCAATGTACATGATCTCCGCAACGTTGTTAGCGGTGATACCAGCCCGGACGGAATGGGGAACCTGGAACTATGCCGCGGCATTGAAGTTGGACATATATTCCAGTTGCGCACTAAATATTCTGAGGCATTACAAGCGAATTATCTTGATGAACACGGTAAATTACAGCCGATGGAAATGGGCTGCTATGGTATTGGTGTTTCCCGTATTGTTGCTGCTGCAATCGAGCAAAATAATGATGCTCGGGGCATTACGTTACCTGCAGCCATGGCACCTTTCCAGGTTGCGCTTGCCCCTATTGGTATGAAAAAAAGCGAAGCAGTACGAGACGCGACAGAAAAACTATACAACGAATTCAACAATGCTGGCATCGAAGTGTTGCTGGATGACCGTGATGAACGTCCGGGCGTCATGTTTGCCGATCTGGAATTAATCGGTATTCCTCATCGGATTGTAATCGGTGATCGCAGTCTGAAAGATGGGAATATTGAATATCAGGGACGCCGCGAAACCAATGCACAGACTATAAGCTTGCACTCAGCATTGAAAGTCGTACAATCGGCCCTATGCACCTAACCCCGCGCACTCGAAGATACTTATTAACCCTGTCACTTTTATTAATGGCGGGAGAGTCATCTTTAGCCATAGCGGGTGCTCAGATTCCGGGGGTGTTATCTGCAAGTGTACGCGCAGTCATGCAGCGAGCCGTAGCTGATCAGGCAGCACCCAAGCTTGCATTCTCATCTCAGCAGGAAGCGCAATTCTGGTTATCTGAAATGTCTTTCAGGCTTGAAAAAAACTTTCCCGAGGTGGAAGCCAGGCATGAATTCTTGAGCACAGTCCATTACGAGGCACTACGAGCAGGACTTGATCCACATCTCGTATTAAGCCTGATTGAAGTTGAGAGTGGATTTAACAAATATGCAGTCTCTCGGGTCGGTGCGCGTGGATATATGCAAGTCATGCCATTTTGGGTGAAGCTAATTGGCAAACGCGAACAGAATCTCTTTCACTTGCGTATCAATTTACGATATGGATGCACCATCTTGCGTCATTATCTGGATTTGGAAAAGGGCAATTTATATCGTGCGTTAGGTAGATACAATGGCAGCCTAGGCCAAGCTGAATATCCAAATCTGGTAAAAACAGCATGGCACAAACATTGGACCGCACCCTTACGAAAACTTGCAAAAGACAAGACAGCACCCACCAGCTAACGATTGATAACAAAGCAACACTCATCAAAAGAATAATCCCTGGCAAACAGCACCACAGTACTCCTAATGATTGGTCTGTAATGGCCTCTACTTGATTTTTCCCGTTTTAGATTTTATAAAATTTTCTATCGCATCTCGGGAAACCATGCCCGTCTGATAACTCACCAGCTTTCCTGTTGGATCATACAGATAGGAGGTCGGCAATGCCTCTATTCTGCCAACTTGCGCAGCCAGTTTATCGGTACCCAAAATAATGGGATAACTAATGTCCATTTGCTTCGCGAATGAAATTACAGATTCTTTCGATGAACTCATCGCGACCCCGATAACCACAAAATCAGCCTCCTTTCGAGCATTGTACATTTCGACCAAATCAGGAATCTCTTCAAGACAAGGTGGGCACCAGGTTGCCCAAAAATTTACCAGGACCCACTTGCCCTTGTAATCCGACAGATGCTGTTCTTTTCCCTTCAGGTCGGTAAATTGAAATTCATTAGCGAATACACTCACTGAAAAGAGCACCATACAGATACATATAACTAAACGCATGCTTTTCATCCTTGATTTCCTTATATTTAATGACTCTCTTCATCGTCACTGTGATGCTTGCCGCCAGTTTCAGCGGCATGCGTTAAATATAATGCCAAACCGACCAGTGCGATACTTCCGCCAAGGTATAAGAGATCAATGGGTGCAGTAAGTTTCATATGGAGTGACTCTTCGAACAACGTGACAATCATAATCATCAAGATCACCTTGGCCAGGCGTGACTTAAGATCATCCAAATTGTTAATCACCAAAATCTTGCTGGAAGCTTTTGTGCCGTGAGCCTGATCAATATCGCTGATAAAAAGTTCATATAACCCGAGTGAAAAAATCAGCATAACCGTGCCCAGCAAATATCCGTCCACCACCTCTACGATGTGTGACACCGTGCTGTCATGTAGAGCCTTGCGTGCTTCATCACTCAAGTCTGATCCTGCATAATGCATTGCGTGTTGAACCAAATTAACGACATCAACTGTTGCTACATAAAAGATTGCAAAGCCTGCAAAAAGACTGCCCAATACAGCCAGAATAATCACAAAACGACTATTCCACATCGAACCCTCGAAAACCGTTTCAACAAATTTCAACATGACATATACCCTAAAAAAATTAACCAGCTATTTTAACTTCCTTAAACAGAGCTTGCAAACTCACTGCGCCTGATTTGGCATTCAGTTCAGCAAGTCGAGTTAACCACAAATTAATTCCCTCACAATGACTTCGGGTAGGAGGTTTGGCAGGATCAAATACAAACAAACGATACAGCTCTATTGCTTGTACATGCTCTGGTGAACGTAGCATGACCCAGCTATGTCCCGCTATCCTTTGTACCAGGTTGATTGTCGCCATTTTTTCCAGCAACTCTTCAAGTGAGTCATATCCTAGCAGCAACGTTTTTGAAAGTTTAAGCAAAGTTTGAGGCATCCCATTCTGCAAACTTTCACTCATCAGCCTCAATGCGCATAGAGCAAGATAAAGTTTCATCTCAGGCGTTAAGGGATGAACGCCATTTTTACTTCGCCAATGTGACATTGAAGACGTCATAACCGCACCCAGCAAAACGGTTAACCAGGACAAGTATACCCAAAGCAGAAATATTGGGATACTTGAAAAAGCACCGTAAACCAGTTTATAGGTAGGGAAAGAAGCGATATAAAATGCAAAGCTTCGATTCATCAATTCAAAAACAAGCGCGGATAGAACGCCCCCAATAAAGGCGTGCTGTAGCGGCACATAACGGTTCGGGACGACACGAAATAAAAAAGAAAATGCCAAGGCTGACAAAATAGTAGGGACAATTTTTAGCATCCCCAATGAAAATGTTGAATGTATGTTGAGATCACCCATCGATAAATTGATCAACCACGAAGTCATAGACAAACTGCCACCGATTAACAAGGGGGCCAGCGTAAGAACGGACCAGTAGACAAGTACTCGTTGCACCAGATTACGCTGCCGGGTAACACGCCAAATTGTATTAAAGGCATTGTCAATGTTGTAGATCATCAACATTGCAGTGACACCTAAAAAAACAATTCCGACCGTTGTCAGCCTTGCAGCATTTTCAGCAAATTGCTCAATATACTGACTTATAATCTTGCCTCCCGTTTCTGGCAGCATATTTGCAAGGATGATGTTTTTAGCATGATCCGAAAATGTGGAAAACTGCGGAAAGGCTGAAAAAAAAGTGAGCATAATGGTAATCAGCGGGACAATCGATAGCAGGGTCGTAAAAGTCAAACTGGAAGCCATGTCTGCACATCGATCCTGCCTGAATCGTGCGATCACAAAACTTAAAGCACGATAAGAATAGAATCCCTGGATATTCTTGATTAGTTTATTCATAAATAGTATGTTCCTGCCCCTGATTTTTTTTACGGAAGCAGATTTCTGAAATACAATGACAAGCATGATAACTGACAAAGAAATTCTTGTGCTGTATTACAGCCGACATGGTGCAGTGCAGCAAATGGCAAAATTATTGGCACGCGGTATAGAGCAGGTTCCCGGCATTCGGGCGCGATTGCGAACTGTACCCAAGGTGTCTGCAACCTGCGAGGTGACCGATCCAGACATACCTGATGCCGGGGCACCCTATGTTGAATTGCGTGATCTTGAAGAATGCATAGGTCTGGCATTGGGCAGTCCCACTCGATTCGGCAATATGCCTGCAGCCATGAAATATTTTTGGGACGGTACAAGTTCATTATGGGTAAAACACGCTCTGGTAAATAAACCAGCAGCCCTTTTTACATCCACGGGCACCATGCACGGCGGGCAAGAAAGCACGTTACTTAGCATGATGCTGCCGTTGTTACACCATGGCATGGTAATTGTAGGCCTGCCCTATTCGGAACCTGACCTTAACACCACTCAACAAGGCGGTACTCCCTATGGAGCCAGCCATGTTGCAGGGATTGCAAACGACCAGCCAATTACGGAAACCGAAAAAAAACTGTGTATGGCGCTAGGTAAGCGTCTTGCTCACCTTGCCTTAAAATTGGCAGCATAAGTCACACAACAGGTTCGCTTCACTCATGAAACCATACGCCGATTCATGCGAACAAAATAAACGATCCATACTCGATGTTATCAAGGTTGAATTTGCCGATCGTCAACACGTACTGGAGATAGCAAGTGGCACCGGTCAACACGCTGTTTTTTTCGGACACGCCCTGCCACATTTGCAATGGCAAACCAGCGAGTTGACACAAAATCATGCTGGTATACAAGCCTGGCTGGATGAAGCACAGCTTCCCAATGTATATTCGCCCATTGCTATTGACGTCAATGCGAACAGTTGGCCGATTGATAGAACAGACTCAATTTTCAATGCCAATACCGTCCACATCTTGTCATGGCTAAGCGTTGAACATATGTTTGCCGGCATAGGCCGCGTACTCAGCAAGGGCGGTGTGGTTTGTATGTATGGTCCTTTCAACTATGATGGCAAATTTACCACCGAGAGCAACGCGCGTTTCGATGCGTGGCTAAAGTCTCGTGATCCCGCTAGTGGCGTGCGAGATTTTGAAGAGATAAATCGTCTCGCTAAGGCTCAAGGGTTAAGCTTAATAAAGGATATAGACATGCCTGGCAATAATCGAACCCTTGTCTGGAAGCGTATCTGAGTATTTTTATGAGCTTAAAGATTGTTACATCAATAAATGAGATTCCAGAAATGCAGTGGAATGCACTTTCTGGGGACAATCCATTTTTGTCGCATGCCTACCTAAGTGCACTTCAAGCAAGTGAGTGTGCCTCGCCCAATACGGGCTGGCATACCCAATTTCTCACGTTATGGCATGACGAAAAACTCGCGGGTGCCCTGCCGCTTTATTTTAAAACTCACTCTTACGGCGAATTTGTTTTTGACTGGGCATGGGCAGATGCCTACCAACAACATGGTTTGCGTTATTACCCCAAACTGGTAAGTAGTGTGCCATTCACACCCGTTGCAGGTTCACGCGTGTTGGCTAATTCAGCAGCTGTACGACAGCAGCTCATTCAAGGTGCACTGAAAATGGCACAGGAATCTGGCGCATCTTCATTGCACATTCTTTTTCCTGAAGAAAACCAGGCTCTGGAAATGAAGCAGGAGGGAATGATGTTACGCCGTGGTTTTCAGTTGCATTGGCGAAATCCGGGCTACGATAATTTTGATGATTATCTCTCTGCAATGCGCCGCGATAAACGCAAGAAAATTAATCAGGAGCGACGCAAAATACAAGAAGCCGGTATCAGCTTTGAACATATTCGAGGAGAAAACATTACCTCAGAACAATGGGATTTTTTTATGCGATGCTATACGCACACACACCAGCAATTCAATTCACCACAACCACTGAACCGTGATTTTTTTAATCGTATCAGTACCAGTATGCCGCAAAACATTTTGTTGATATTCGCGATACGTGATGGAAATCCGATCGCTGGCGCGCTTAATTTTTATAAGAGTGACACACTATATGGACGTTCGTGGGGTGCAATAGAATACCACCCGGCATTACATTTCGAAACGTGTTATTACCAGGCAATTGAATTTTGTATTACCAATAAAATCACCCTGTTTGAAGGTGGCGCACAGGGTGAACACAAGCTCGCACGCGGCTTTTTACCGACCACCACCTGGTCAGCACATTGGCTTGCACATCCCGAATTTTCAAACGCAGTAGAGGATTTTTTGCAACGTGAAGCTGGTGGAGTCGATCAGTATATTGAAGAGCTAAATGACAGCAGCCCTTTCAAAAAACAAAGCCAGAATAGCTGAAAACTCCAAGCATCATAAATCCAGATTGGCCTTAACAAATCAATTTTTCAGACCTGTTTCGAGAGCGACTTGGATACAAATCTCACAAACTCATCCGCGGGCATAGGCCGTGCAAAATTATACCCCTGGACTTCGTCACATAGCTGCATCCGCAAAATATCAAGCTGTCGCTCGTTCTCAACGCCTTCTGCGATGATTGATAGTTTCAGGCTTTTGGCCATCTGAATAATGGCACTCACAATTGCCGCGTCGTTTGGATCATCAGCCATATCACGAATAAACGACTGGTCAATTTTCAATTTGTCCACATCAAAACGTTTTAAATATGACAGGCTAGAATAACCCGTGCCAAAGTCATCAATTGAAAATTTAACACCAATTAACTTCAAACGTTGAACGGTAGTCAGTATTTTTTCGGTGTCCTTGATCAGGATAGATTCTGTCAGTTCGAGCTCAAGCAAGGCAGGGTTTAATCCGGACTCTACCAGTGCCTGAATAACGCTTTTCTCCACATCCCCACGTCTGAATTGCACAGCAGAAAGATTCACAGCAACCAGAAGCTCTGGCAGGCCTGCTTTGCGCCAGGCAATTGCCTGGCGGCATGCTTCCCTTAACACCCAATCACCGATTTGCACAATCAAGCCGCTGTCCTCCGCAACAGAAATAAACCGCCCGGGTGGCACCAAACCTAGTTCAGGGCTATTCCATCGAATCAAAGCTTCCGCCCCAAAAACAGCACCAGTGGTCAGATTTATCTGGGGCTGATAATGAAGTACGAACTCCTCATTATCTAATGCATAACGTAGCCCATTGCGCATATACAAATGCTCAACTGCATCCACATTCATTTGTTCAGTATGGAATCGGTATGCGTTGCGTCCTGACTCCTTAGCCTGGTACATGGCCGTATCAGATTGTTTGAGCAATGTGTCCAAATCTTTACTATCATCTGGATAGACCGCGATACCGATGGAAAGTGAAATAGATAACTCATGCTGATCAATCACAAAAGACTCTGATATACGCTTCAATATTTTTTCAGCAACCATCGTGATCGATTCCGTATCAGGCATATTATTCAACACCACCAGAAACTCATCTCCACCCTGCCTGCTGAGTGTGTCGTTATCCCGCAAGCATTCTCGTAATCTCACTGCGGCGTTCTTAAGAAGTTCGTCACCGACTACATGTCCAAGCGAATCGTTGATGGTCTTGAAATTATCAAGGTCTATGAAGAACAGTGCCACTTTACTTGATTCACGCTCTGCAACAAGAATTGCCTGTTCAAAATGATCCCTTGCCAACAGACGGTTTGGAAGTCGAGTCAAAGGATCATGGAAGGCCAAAAATTCAATTTGTTTTTGTGCTGCTTGTCGCTCACTGATATCGTTCACCATCGCCACAAACCGCGGATCTTGACCCTCAAGGCGAATAAACTGTAAGAATATTTCTACGGGAATAATATGGTTATCTTTGTGGGTGAAGGCGCTCAGAAAAGTGAACGACGGTTGTATTCCTTCAATAAGGGGCCGGACTATTTCCTGAAAATGCGATTGGGAAAAATCGGACATAATGTCTCCCAGGGACATTTGCAACAACTCGGTACCGCTATATCCGATTTGTTGTTTTGCACCTTCGTTTATATAGGTGAACTTCAACGTATCAGGATCAAACATAAAGATACAGTCCAGCGTTTGATCCAAGGTATTTTTAAACTGGTGTAACTCAATATCCAGTAGGCGTGTAGCCTTTTCAGAATCGACCAGTTTGCGAACCAGCGGTCTTACCAAAAAATGGAGAAACAACATGCCAATCGTAATCAGCGTAAACAATAATGGCACAATGAATTTTAATTTTTCGGTAACAGGGTTGTACAGCTCAGCCCGGTCTATTTTAAGCATCATGCCAAGTCCAAGTGTTCCCACTGGAGCATATGCGGCAATCACCTGCTCTCCCCGATAGTCCTTGGTAAATATAATCCCGGACTTTCCACTCAATGCATAATTCATGGGCAAGGTATTGGCTCCCACCCTGAGGGGATAACGCTTAAATTCTTTACCGGCAATCCTTCTCACAAAACAGTCTGTATTTTTTTCGTCGTCTGCCAGAGAAACGCATATAGCAAATTCATCCGTTTTGCCTATCGTGCCTACATCGGAAATGGCACGGGTAAGCAAAGGTAAATTGGATTCAGTCATTACCTTGCCTACACGATTCCCAACTTGATCGATCATATCTACACTGACGTTCAGAAAGAATTGCTCATTCCATAGCAAAAATGCACGCTTATTTATTTTTAAGGGAACTCGTAGATTATGCTTCAGAGAAAAATTACCCGCACTCGCGACTCTGTTCCCACGTGCATCATAGAATGCTACCCCTGTAAAACCTGTTTGCAAAAACGATTGGGCAATTTTTTGCATCGTGGCCGTAACCGAAATATTCCCTGGTTCTGCATACAGCGTTTTCAGATTTTCAATCGGATTAATACGAGTAGCAATCGTTTGTGTACTTCTCAACGATTGATCTATCTGGCTTTCAAATAAACGAACATTATTTTGCAGTGATCCTTCTAGACTTTTAATGAGTAAGGATTCAGCTTGTCTTTGCATGACGATATATACAGAAATGCCCGTAGCAACCGTTAGTGCCACCAGAATAAGTGCACTAAGGATATCGATTCTGTATTTTTCGAGCTTCATTGCAATACGGCCCCTTGTTTTTTATTTTGTCCTTGCTGTTTCCCTAATACTGATTCCTTAATTATCTGAGTCTATCCGGACAATCCTGCATAGACATTTTGTACATCATCATCGCCATCAATTAATTCCAGAAATGCTTCCACTTCTTCACGATCAGAATTGTTTAATAAAACTGGATTCTTTGGTTTATAGCCCAAATTCGCGGATTGCACAACGAAGCCAAATGTGGGCAATGTGCGACAAACCGCATCGAGATCAGAAGGATCAGTGATGAACAATGTAGTGCCATCCTCTCCTGCTTCCAGATCCTGCGCACCTGCTTCGATAGCGGCCAACTCAGGATCTGCACCCTGGACTTGTGGGGTGGCTTCTATCATGCCGATGTAGTCAAAATCCCAGGATACGGATCCTGAAGCACCCAATTGACCTTTGCGGAATAGTACCCGGATGTTTGACAGGGTGCGGTTTATATTGTCGGTCAGACACTCCACGATAACCGGCACTCGGTGTGGTGCAAAACCCTCATATATAAGTTTCTCCAGCTGTCCGCCATCATCAAGCAAGCCAGCACCCTTTTTGATGGCGCGTTCAAGTGTTTCACGGGGCATCGAAACCCGTTTTGCCTGTTCAATCACAATTCGCAATCGCGAATTTGTATCAGGATCTGCCCCTCCCCGGGCAGCGACCATAATCTCCTTGGATAATTTTCCAAATATTTTACCCTTTGCATTTGCAGCTATTTCCTTATGCCTGGCTTTCCACTGTGCACCCATTTCTTATTCCCTATTTCAATTTTTTAGTAAAACATGATAAATATATTTTTTCTGTACGTGGAGAGAAACGCTAGACTTGCGGATGTGCTCTTTCTGCCCAGGCATGCAGTTTATTCAACGCATTCAAGTAGGCCTTGGCAGAAGCCACCACAATGTCGGTGTCAGCACCCTGTCCATTCACAATTCTGCCACCTTTGGAAAGTCGCACCGTTACTTCACCCTGGGAATCAGTGCCACTGGTGATATTGTTAACTGAGTAGAGCTGCAATTCCGTGCCACTATGCACAATATTCTCGATCGCTTTAAATGTCGCATCGACAGGTCCCCCTCCCTGCATTTCTGCCTCCTCCTCTTTACCACCCACAATCAGACGTACCGATGCCTTGGGTAAAATACCCGTCTCGCTATGTGCCTTCATGGAACGAAGACGATAGTGCTCTGCTACCATCGTCACTTCCACATCGCTTACCAATGCTTGCATATCTTCATCGAAGATTTCTTTTTTGCGATCGGCCAGTTCTTTGAATCGTTCAAATGCTGCGTTAAATGCAACTTCATTTTCAAGCACCAAATCCAGTTCCTGAAGGCGGTTACGGAATGCATTACGTCCAGACAACTTACCAAGTGATAATTTGTTTGCGCTCCACCCCACATCTTCTGCTCGCATAATTTCATAAGTCTCACGGTGCTTGAGTACACCATCTTGATGGATTCCTGATTCGTGAGCAAACGCATTAGCACCGACAACCGCCTTGTTTGGTTGCACGGGGTAGCCAGTGATGGTTGATACCAGTTTCGAGCTTGGCACGATCTGGGTAGTGTCGATGCGCGTGTCGCAAGAAAAAATGTCACGACGTGTCTTTACGGCCATCACCACCTCTTCCAGACTGGCATTTCCTGCACGTTCACCCAAACCATTGATCGTGCACTCCACCTGACGCGCGCCATTCAGCACGGCAGACAGCGAATTGGCCACTGCCAGCCCAAGATCATTGTGGCAATGCACTGAGAAAATGACCTTGTCCGAATTGGGAATGCGCTCGCGCAGTTCCTTTATTAATCCACCAAACTGGTGCGGCAAGTTATACCCGACAGTGTCCGGAATATTCAACGTTTTCGCACCGGCGTTAATCACGGCTTCCAGTATACGACACAAAAAATCAGGATCAGAACGCCCGGCATCTTCTGGGGAAAATTCCACGTTGTCGGTGAACTTGCGAGCCCAATTGACTGCCTTTACTGCCTGTTCCACCACCTGGTCAGGCGACATACGCAATTTCTTTTCCATATGAATGGGCGAGGTCGCAATAAACGTGTGTATTCTCCCCGAGTTGGCTCCTTTGAGCGCTTCGCCGGCACGATTAATATCGTTTTCGATAGCGCGAGCCAGGCCGCACACTGTGCTATCCCTGATGATATCCGCCACCGCTTTAACTGACTCAAAATCGCCATTGCTTGCTGCTGGAAAACCCGCCTCTATGACATCCACCCGTAGTTTTTCCAGCTGTTTAGCAATACGAATTTTTTCCTCGCGGGTCATAGAGGCGCCTGGACTTTGCTCACCATCGCGCAAGGTAGTATCGAAAATAATTAATTTATCGGTCATGCTAAAACTCCTGAATTAAAGACCACTTGACACTTTTCACATGCCATTCGTCGAATAGGCATCAAAAACATCTCATATTTACAACATAGATGTGTCTATACAACTTGACAGACTTCAAGCCAATGCGCTCTACTGCAGACATGTAACTACAACAGAGTGGTTACGTGGGTTACGGGTAGCCTATCTTACAACAAGACAAGCTGTCTTTTATAAACTGTTCAGAATTTACCTGAGGTTAATCATGAAAAAAATATTAGTACTTTTGAGCATTGTTACCGGATTTTCACAGTCTGCGACTGCCGCAGATTTCACTGCTTTGGGTGT
>Ga0315270_10000136_pt1 | contig 41543 bp, 35 predicted proteins | sample C1_bottom_MG_FD_204932 | JGI IMG/M metagenome (GOLD analysis project Ga0315270, IMG submission 204932) | Sediment microbial communities from Yellowstone Lake, YNP, Wyoming, USA - C1_bottom | ecosystem: Environmental > Aquatic > Freshwater > Lake > Sediment | place: USA: Wyoming | collected... | reverse complement strand
ATTGCGGTTTTACTTCGGTTTTTAAGTCCAGTACCAGACGGACAACTCCAGGTTTGTAGCGACCTACGCGAGCACTTTTTATATAGGGATCGTCATTTCCTATTTTGTTGTTTAATGAACTCAGTACACTATTGATGCTCACTTTTTCTAAGTCAATAACCAGCCGTTCTGGATTTTTGATTGTGAATTGTGTATAGCGAATTATATTTTTTGATTCAATAGTAATGCGTGTGTAATCTTGAGCAGGCCATACACGTACCGCACTGATAGAATTAGCAGCATTTGCGTGAGAAAAACACAATGTTGATACAACTGTAACTATTGTTGCAAACTGTTTAAACATTCCTTACCTGTGTTCGTGTGTCCAATTACGCTTATGTTACGCCCATCGGGCTGTATTTCGAAAGTAATTTCCAGATCGGCAGGCGGTAATAAATGTTCCGCCTGTTCTGGCCATTCAATCAGACAGATATTACTCCCATTAAATTCGTCAATAAAGCCTGCTGATTCCCACTCAGTCGCATCACGAAATCGGTATAAATCAAAGTGTCTCAAGTGAAGTCCGCAAATTTCATACTGTTCCAACAATGTATATGTTGGGCTTTTGACTTTTCCTTGATAGCCAAGTTTGTTTAATAATCCACGCACCAGTGTTGTTTTGCCTGCACCCAAATCGCCCTTGAGATAAATCACCATGCCTGGCTTGATTTTCTTGGCAAAATTTGATGCAAACGCAATCGTGGCTGCCTCATCAGGTAATCTGACAGCAAGAATACTCATTGGGTAAAATGTCCGTTTGCATCTCTTGGGCTATGATACGGTTTATGCAAAATATTCTTCCTCAAGAAATCGATTATACGCAGCTCACAAACCGGGTAAAGCTCTGGGGCAAAGAGCTTGGTTTCCAGGCTGTGGGCATCAGTGATATCAGTATCGGCAACGCAGAGGTGCGTTTGCAAAAATGGTTGGCAAATGGATATCACGGCACTATGAATTATATGGCAAAACATGGTAATAAGCGTAGTCGTCCTGGAGAATTAATACCAGGCACGGTTCGTGTCATTTCTGTGAGGATGAACTATTTTCCAACTGGAGCAAAAGATTCGTGGGGGGTTATCAACAACGGTGAACTGGCTTTTATTTCTCGTTATGCGCTAGGACGTGATTACCACAAAGTATTGCGCCAGCGGTTGAAACTACTCATTAAAAAAATTCATACTGAGACGGGTTCGGGTATTTACCGAAATTTTATAGACAGTGCGCCTGTACTGGAAGTTGAGCTTGCCGAGAGGGCTCACCTAGGCTGGCGTGGCAAGCATACTTTGTTGTTAAACCGAGACCAGGGTTCATTCTTCTTTTTGGGTGAAATATATACCGACTTGCCGTTGGTGACGGATATAGAAATACAGTCAAATGCTTTGCCCAATAATCATTGCGGTAGTTGCACAGCTTGCATTGATATATGTCCAACTCAAGCAATAATTGCTCCTTATGAAATTGATGCACGACGGTGCATTTCATACCTTACGATTGAATTAAAAGGAACTATCCCGGTTGAATTTAGAAAAATGATAGGAAACCGGATTTACGGTTGTGATGATTGTCAATTGGCCTGTCCGTGGAATCGTTTTGCTAAAAAATCACTGGAACTTGATTTCGCAATAAGACAGGGACTGGATAATATATCGTTGACCGAGTTATTTGCATGGGACGAAATAGACTTCAAGCAAAAATTTTCAGGCAGTGCGATTTATCGCATCGGTCATGAGCAATGGCTAAGAAACATTGCAGTTGCATTGGGGAACGCTCCGACTACTGTGCAGGTGCTAGGCGCATTACAAAATGGGATGACTAACAATTCAAATATTGTTAGGGATCATGTTAACTGGGCTCTAAAACAACACAGTTAATGTACTGTGCTTATTTTTTGCTATTGCCGTGAGAAAGTACTTTGCGGATACCATTAAAATCTTTGTCATTTGCAACTTCGAATCCATCATAACCTTTTTCAATTGAACTCAGTATGGCCTTGTTCTCATCAGTATCTGCCTTCAGCGCTAACATGGCGTTTTTAAGTTTGTTGATCGCCTTCGGCGACAAGTTTTTATTTACTGCAAAAATATAGTTGGGGAGGGGAGGGGAGACGTGTATAACACGTAATTCAGCTGCAAATTTTTCTGCGACGGTGTCTTTCAGTATTCCCGCGTCGAAGTCACCGTTAATAACAGCCTTCGCAATGTTGTCATAGTGGTTAAGATAATCATAGGATGAAAAATTTTCTAATTTGAATCCTGCATTTTCTACGACAGCTGGTTGCAGTTTTGCCTTCTTGTCACCGAATGCAAATTTCTTGTTTTTTAGATCGGAAATAGATTTGATAGGGCTATCTTTGTGCACGGCAATTATCAGTGTAAACGTTCCTTTTCCCTTGTTTAATGGATTAACTAGCGGTATTGCTCCATACTTTTCATGGGCTTCAAGGTAGGCTGCAGGGGTTAGGTAGGCAATCTGAGTAATATTTTTCCCCAAGTCTTCTACTGCGGTATCTAAATTTGGAGAAGCGTGAAAGTTAACGAGCATACTTGTCTTGTTGCTTAGATATTTCGTCAAGGGTGTTAAGCGCCTAACCATTTCAGCTGGGATATCCATCGCAACAGAGCCGAGTTGCAACTCTTTGCCAGTTGAGCTTTCAGCTGCATGAACATTCAGGGAGAAAGCAAGACTACAAGCTCCGACCAAGCTGGCAGTCGAGGATAGAATGTACCTGGAATATAACATTTAGACTTCCCTTTTGAAATTGAACAGAGTTTTTATCGTAGGCTTATAAATCATAATTGTCAAAATTCTTCTTATACAATAGTCAGTTATAATAAACACCTAATCCACCAATAAACCAATAGATTTGCCTGGAGATGTTATGAATCAATTAACTCAATCACTCAATCTTTTTGCATTAACAAGTGTTCCAGGTATGCGTGTCATGCGCTTGCCACTTATTCCTGAAGTGCAAATGGGAGTGACGGAATTGTTTCGTGGCCAGGAACAGGAATTTTTTCATGGGATTGATGAAGAGTTTAAATTTGATGGTATGTACAGACCTGAAGAAAACGAATTACTGTATATCAATAACTTTGACGATGTAGATGGAGTTAAGGCGGCTATTTTGCGTCCACAAAGTTGTCAGGAATTTGCGTTTAAGGGCGGTGCACTTGAATCGATTAAAGCAGTTTTCACTGGGTATTTAAAAAATGGTGTTATCCGTGTACTTCTTCAGGGTTTCGACAGGCAACGTATAATTAGTGCAAATGGTTTTTCTCTGATTTACTCTGGAAATTCTTTTACAAAATTTGAGGGAGGTGGCTTAAGTCTGGACAATAAGTTAACCGCTATTATTGACGACGATACTATGAAGTTTGCCAGTTACCACTATCTCAGGCAAATTTTTGATATGTCTGCCTATTGTAAAGAGGCCAGTGATCAGGATTTAAAGGTGTTCATTCAGCATCCCATACTTCACTTTGCTGACCCGCAAATTTTTATAGGTTTTGCTGATGCCTGGGTTAGGAGGAAAGTTGTTTTGATTCAGCAGTCAGGCATACTTGACTATTGTTCAGCTAGCAAGATTGTTGCGACTGCAAAATTTTGTGAACTGAATTTACAAATGACGGGGCCAACAGGCAAAGAAAAAATTATGATCCCGGCGGATCGGCAAGAGGTTAAACAAATTTTTCGTTTTCTTGATGAAGACTACTTTCAGTCGCCACAAAGTACAATGAAATATTTAGTTAAGGCTAAACGTGCTATGGACAACTATTAAAGACTGATGTTTAGACCAGTCTGCAAAATAATTACTGACCTTTGGGTGCTGAACTTAGGCCCTGTAGTGTTTCAAATGGTTTGATAGCGTGTTCAGCGAACCAACCTTTATTCATTTCCAGGGCATAAATTATGTCCGTTGGTGCTTGATGAATAGCAGTGCTGCCTGCCTGCATTTCTTCAATACTCAGTATGCTACCTGCGGCAGTAATAAAAGCAATTGATAGTGGTAGAGGGGTATCTCTCATCCAGAAGCGATATCTACCTGGTAGTGGAAATACGAACAACATGCCGCAGTTTCCACAAATCGCCGATGTTTTCATCAGACCCATTTCGCGGCTAAAAGAAGTGTCAGAAACAGTCGCTCGAATAATATTGTCGCCAATGCGCAAATTTATTTCGGCACTATATGCGAATTTAAGTGACAAAAGGCAACCCATGGTTATTGTAATTATCCAATTCATTCCGTTAGTTTAGCAGTTGTTTGGTAAAATTCATTATTGATTGTGTAGGAAGGCAAGTGAAATTGAATCCATTACTCGTTTTTGATATTGAAACCATACCGGATATTGCAGGTTTTCGTAAAATATACGGGCTTGATAACAAGGTGAATGATAATGATGTGGCTGAGATGGCTTTCCAGATGCGCCGCCAGAAAAGCGGTACTGATTTCATTCAGCATCACTTGCAGCGTGTTGTGGCAATTTCATGTGTACTTCGAGAGGGCGATAGCTTCCGGGTATGGTCATTGGGAAATCTGGAAGACGATGAAGCAAGTCTTATTCAACGATTTTTTGACGGGATAGACAAATATACCCCACAGATTGTGTCTTGGAATGGCAGCGGATTCGACTTGCCAGTATTACATTATCGTGGCTTGATACATGGGGTTCAGTGTGCTCGTTACTGGGACATGGGTGAGGATGATAAGGATTTTAAGTGGAATAACTATATCAGTCGATATCACTCACGGCATATTGATCTGATGGATTTACTCGCATTGTATGGAGGTCGTGCAAATGCACCACTGGATGATTTGTCAAAATTAATTGGCTTCCCAGGAAAGCTGGGCATGGATGGCAGTAAAGTGTGGGAAGCGTATCAGCTGGGTAAGCTAAATGAAATTCGAAATTATTGTGAAACAGATGTAGTCAATACCTACTTAGTATATGCAAGATTTCAACTTATGCGCGGGCAATACACTAAGGCACGTTACGATAAAGAATGTGAGCTTGTTCGCAATACGTTGCGCAAGTCAGATGAACCTCATTGGGTTGAATACTTGGCAGCATGGCCATCTACAACGTAAGGCAATGCACGGTCTAATCAGCTGATCGACATGAGAAATTACAAATTAATGGAATATTCCATTAATTTTTTAACATACTTTGCTTTGAAGACCATTGATTCTGAGGTCAGGTAAAGTAAAAACAATTCACCAAAATGACAAAACTTCCTCAACCACGTGGCACGAATACGAATAAGCAAATTAGGCAAAGCGTTATGATTGAATCGCTTGATCAGGAGGGGCGTGGTATAGCCCATACAGATGGCAAAGTAATATTTATTGAAGGAGCGATTACTGGCGAGCGCGTAACATATACATCATATCGAAAAAAAGCCAATTATGAGCTTGCAAAAGTTGAAAGCATAATTAAAGAGTCTTACATGCGTGTGAAGCCGAAATGCATTCATTTTGACCTGTGTGGTGGGTGTTCAATGCAACATCTGGATTCAAGAGCGCAGGTCTCTGCAAAGCAAAGAATACTTGAGGACAATCTGGAAAGAATTGGTAGGGTCAAATCTGAAATAACTTTGCAGCCTATATACGGGCAGACTTGGGGTTACCGGCAGCGCGCACGACTTTCTGTTCGACACGTAATAAAAAAAGGTAAAACCCTGGTGGGTTTCCATGAGAAAAGCAGCCGCTATGTGGCTGACATGCAGCATTGTGAAATTTTGCCTCCCAAGATTGCCAAGTTACTCCCGCTTTTAGCAAAGCTGAACGAAAATTTATCAATCCGGGATGATCTTCCCCAGATTGAGGTGGCAGTTGGCGAGTGTGTTGATGTGCTGGTTTTGCGAATCATGAAACCATTATCTACTGATGATGAGCGGGTTATAAAACAATTTGCCGATCTTCACCAGGTACAATTTTGGCTGCAAACCAAAGGGCCTGATACTGTAGTACCGTTTTATCCTTTGGATGCTCCTGGGCTGACTTATAGCCTCCCAGAATTTGACATCGTTATGCCTTTTTCCCCCATAGACTTCACCCAGGTAAATAGCTCGTTAAATCAGCTGATGGTAAGCAGAGCATTGGGTTTGTTAGCGCCGCAGAAAGGTGAGCGTATTGCAGATTTTTTCTGTGGGCTGGGCAATTTTACCCTACCAATCGCTCGCAGTGGTGCGCATGTTGTGGGCATTGAAGGTAGCGCTTCTTTACTTCAACGAGCTTTGCAGAATGCCGAACTTAATGGTCTGGAAACGAATACACAGTTCGAGGTGATGAATTTGTTTGAAATGAATGAGGAGGCACTTGCAAAACTGGGACATTTCGACAAAATGTTAATCGATCCTCCTCGCGATGGTGCATTCGAGTTGGTGAAGTCATTAGGCTCAAGTGGACCACAACGTATTGTATATGTATCCTGCAACCCTTCTACACTCGCTCGTGATGCTGATGTGTTAACACATCAGAAAGGATATTTACTGAAGGCGTCTGGAGTGATGAATATGTTTCCTCATACCTCACATGTGGAATCAATTGCCTTGTTTGTGAAGGCATAAAAAAAACGGCTCAGGCCGCTTTTTTTATTACTCTGCACGTAGAGTAACAGGTATCAATCACCGTCGCCTGCAAAGGCCATTAGCAACCTCAGTAGATTTACAAAAATATTGTAAATGTCCAAGTATAGCCCCATGGTAGCCATGACGTAATTGGTTTCTCCACCATGAATTATCTGACTAATGTCATATAAAATGAAAGCTGAAAATATCAGTACTGCGATAGAAGATATTGTCAGCGACAGTGCAGGGATGGCGAAAAAGATATTTGCAAGAGATGCTATGAGTAGCAAAATTACACCAATGATTAAAAATTTCCCCATAAAGCTGAAATCTTTCTTGGTGATCATGGCAATACTTGCCAAGCTAAAGAAAATAAGCCCGGTACCCCCTGCAGCCATTCCAACGAGTTGGCCACCATTTCGTAAGTGAAGCGCATGTTGAAGTATCGGCCCCAAGAAAACACCGGCAACAAACGTAAAGCCCAATAACATTGCTATACCCCAGATACTGTTTCGGAGTGCAGAAACGGCATATAGAAGCCCCATCATGATGCCAAACATCATTAGGGGGGCCATAATGGGGTGCTGCGCCATAAATGAAAAGCTGACAGACAATCCGACAAAAGCCCCAACGATAGTGGGAATCATGGTAAGTGCCAACAGCATGTAAGTATTACGCAGAACCTTGTTTTGCCCCAACGAAAGTGAGACCGGTTGAGAGATACTTTGAAAATCCATGGTTATCCTCCAAATAAGAATTGAGTTACATGCGTAAGAGTAACGAATGAGAAGAAAAGTTGCAATGATTCTATTTCTTGAATTTTTATCCGGGTGTGACTTTATATTCAGTTGAGATTTCTGTATCATGCGCCCTCTTGTTCATTTGAGTGACAAGGAAGTTTGGGTGAGTGGTTTAAACCAGCAGTCTTGAAAACTGCCGAACAGAAATGTTCCGTGAGTTCGAATCTCACAGCTTCCGCCAGAATAATGCGTAACCCCGTAAGGTACTATCTTTACGGGGTTTTTTATGTTTACGAAACGCACCAACTTTTCACCGCACATTGATTCTCGAAAAAAATGAGTTTTAGGTATTTATTGATTTTATTCCTGCAACCTTGTCAATACTTGACTTAATTTTGAGATAAAAAAAGGTTAATTTATCTGATTGCTGAACAGATTTGATTGTTTTTTTGCTAACTAATTGGCTGGAATAGGTATTTCCTCTCGTTTCATTCTGTAATATTAATACCCTATATTTATCTTATTTTCTATCTATTTTATAAATTAACTATTTGTTTTAAATGCGATAAATTGAGATATTTGTACTATGCGCTTGTGATAGGTAAATATTTTTCGGCAATTGCTTTACTGGTTTTATATTAATGGTTAAACTGATGCCCGATTTATCAATGATTGATTTAATATTGATGAAGTAGGTGTGACCATAACTTACATGGTTTTTAGTTAATTATTTTTCACTTTTTGGGCAATTCAAACTACTCGATTCACTTTTATTTCTGTACTCACGAAGCAATGAAATTTTCATGTGAGTCAGCTGTTTTCGCGTATTTACCAGGGCTATATGTTGTCCCTTTTGTGGTGCGCTAGCTGATTTATTGTGAATCGAGTTTACGTAACTAACAACCGTAGTGATAAAAACAATAAAAAAATTGGCCGGCCCTTTGGTCGTATGCTTAGTTAGCCTGCAACCTTTTGTTGTACACGCCTCTGTCCTGAGTAAGGCAGTTGAACCTGTCGTTGAGAGGCTGGTGTTGATGCCATTGCGCGTATCAGACGAAGATAAAGGCCTACAGGGTACGTTGGAAACAGCACTCGTTCAGGGTCTCCAACAAAGATACGAAGTATTATCTGGTGAACTAGTAGCCAAGAAGGCTAAAGAAGTGTTTGATAAAGAGACTCGTTCGCCATCCAAGACGGTTTGTGATGAAACAAAATGTATGCAAAGTATCGCGGCCGCTTTTCAGGCCGAATTGATAGCCTCTTCTATCGTGACCAAGCGTGATGGAGGATATTATCTAGCCCTGAGTATCCAGAATATCTTCGACAATAAAATTATCTACGTTAACTCAATTCCATGTGAACGTTGCAATACGTTTCAAGTTGTCAGTAAACTCAAACAGTTGATTGGGCCTCCAACTCATACTGTCTTAACCCAGCAAGGTGAATCTGCTGATACAAATGAAAGCAATGTCAATTTTGAAGAAACTCTTTGGGCTGAAGTGAAAAAAGGTAATAGCACAGAAGATTATGGTGCATATTTGCAAAGTTTTCCCCAAGGTAAATATTCCGTATTTGCCAAGAATTTTTTGAGTAAATTGAGAAGCGAGAGTTTGACTGATGTGGTCAAACAGGATCAAGTCACATGGAATACTGCCAGCAATATTTCAACAGTAACAAGTTATCAAGATTATTTGAAAAATTTTCCCAAAGGCCAATATGCAACCCTCGCTTCGTCGCGGGTCAGCAAATTAAAAAGAGAGTCATTACATTCTTCGGAACAAGCTACGAAGGCCGGTAAGGTCATACGCGACTGTCCTGAATGTCCTGAAATGATTGTCATACCAGCAGGAAGTTTTAATATGGGATCTTATGATGGGACGGTTGATGAGCAACCACCACATCGGGTGACGATATCAAAACCTTTTGCGTTGGGAAAAACAGAAATCACCCGAGGACAATTTACGAAGTTTGTCAATGAAACCAATTATGATGCAGGCAATGTTTGTGGCGTATACACCAATAAGTGGGAAAAAATTAGCGGCAGGAGCTGGCGCAATCCAGGCTACCCTCAGGACGACTCCCACCCGGTTGCTTGCATCAGCCTGATTGATGCCAGAGCTTACACTGCGTGGTTATCACGGAAGACTGGCCAATCTTATCAATTACCTACGGAAGCGCAGTGGGAATATGCTTGTCGTGCGGGTGGTCAGGATAAATATTGCGGGGGTAATAATGAAGACAGTGTTGCCTGGTACGGTAAAAAAAATGGCAACAGCACACACCCGGCAGCTCAGAAGAAAGCCAACTTTTTTGGACTATATGATATGAGTGGGAATGTTTGGGAATGGACTGAGGACAGTTATCACAAATCTTATAGTGGTGCCCCTGTCGATGGTGCTGCGTGGGAAGGCGATGGTTCGAAACGTGTTCTTCGTGGTGGATCGTGGAATAGTGATACGAATTACCTGCGTTCCACCTTCCGTTACAATGACACCCCAAATGGCCGCGATACCAATGACGGTTTTCGTGTAGCCAGAATGCTATAGAAGTTGACAGGAAATTTCCCTCGCCATAGTTTGTTCACTTTTTAATCAGGATTAAACCCAATATCTTTTGAGTACTGTGTATAGGCATTGAGTGCAAAGCACAATGAAAACGACAGTGTTATACGTCTGAGCGTCCTCAATCAGTTAAAATGTACATAGATGTACTTTTTAATACCCGCAACAATTCTGCATGAAAAATTTTTTCAAACGTCTAACCCCGTTCCAAGCCACATTATTGTTGGTTACGGCAACTACCTTGATGCGTCTGGTGGCAGGGAATGCTACAGAATTAACCACTGATGAGGCTCACTATGCACTTTATGGCCTCCATCTTGACTGGAGCTATTTTGATCATCCGTCGTTAATAGGCTGGTTACAAGCGCTTGTATTGCAATTTTCAGATTCTGATTTGGCGTTAAGAATTGTACCCATCGCATTATTTTCTTCTGCCAGTCTGGTTTTGTTCAGAGTTTCCGTAACACTGTTTCCTAACGAGTCCCCCTGGATCGGATTTGTGAGTGTAGCGTTAATCCAGTCTGCTGTGATGTTGCAGCTGATCGGTCTTGCGATGTTGCCAGATGGCCCTCTATTGTTATTAGGGATGTTGGTGATGTTAGTCTTGAATCGCATCATGAATGGCCCCGATTTACGATCCTGGTTGTGGCTCGGGCTGTTGCTCGGGCTTGCGGGCCTCTCAAAATATACTGCCGTAACTTTAATTGCGACTGTGCTTTTGGCTTTGCATTATGGAAAACAATGGAAACAGCTGAGTACTCTGGGCCCGTGGCTGGCACTTATCATCGGATTTGTTTTGATTATTCCTGTGCTCTACTGGAATTGTTTGCATGAATGGATTTCTTTTCTCTATCAAATTCATCACGGGACAGGCAAGTTAACTTGGGAAATCAAGAGAATCTTTATATCCCAAGCAGGTCAATTGCTGGTATATGGTCCCGGTTTATACTTGTTTGGTTTAATCTCAGTCATTACCGGCCTCAAGCAGCATAAATTTTTTTATGAAATGAAGGGACGGGGCATTTTGTTGTGTTTGGCACTGGCCATGCCCTTGCTTTTGCTTTTTAGCTGGAACTCTGGCTATGAAATGACGTTGCCTCATTGGACATCACTTGCATGGGTAGGAGTGTCGCCGCTCGCAGCTCGCTGGATTATTCGCTCATGGAATAAGCGGTGGGTTCGTTTTTCAATACGGGTTTCAGGACTGTATTCGCTTATATTTGTCGCTGTAGTATTCAGTCAATTGAGTACTCCCTGGTTGCCGTTTCCTGAAAATAAAAATATTTTACGAGATCTATATGGCTGGGGTCAGGCATCACGTAAAGCCGAAGAGCTGCGTAAGGAGCTCTTGGTCGAGGATCAGGAAGTTCCCCTGCTGTTTACTGAAAACTGGACGCTTGCCAGTCGATTGTCGTGGTATGCAAAACCCACTCCGGTTGTGGTTCTGGATGAACGTTATGATCAATTCGATATCTGGTTTGGCTCACCGAAAGTAAATGCTAGGGGTATATTGGTAATGTGGCCAAATGCGGAAGCAAAGCCTCAGACCGGCGGCAGGGGGGAGTTTGCTTCCTGTGACCTTAAGGATAGACTGCCAATTCTTTCCAATGGACACGTGGCATCAATTTTTTCTTTTTATGCATGCAATGGCTACCGTAATTGACTCAACCAAAACGAAAATGACTTTAATCGTACCTGGCCGCAGTTTATGGCGTTGGGGTGTACCTTTTTTATCAGTCATGGGTTTGATTGTACTGCTCGTGTTAGGCGGCAATGTGGGCTTGTTCTACTTGATGAACAGAATAACGTCTTCCGCTGAAGATGCCATCTGGATTCACTTGTCGCTAATTGCTGATGGTCAGATGATTGTTCTTTTGGTGTTGCCGTTCTTTGGCCGACGTCCTGACATGGTCTGGCAATACGTTCTTGCTGCGATTTTGGCGGGAATATTTGTTCCGGGAATGAAGGAGCTTTTTTCAACACTTCGGCCACCAGCTAGTTTGGTGGAGGGAAGTTTTCATCTTATTGGTCCGGCATTACAAGTTAATGCTTTCCCTTCAGGACATACCACTGCAATGTTTATATTTGCAGGTTTAGTCTGCCTTCAGCGTGTGCACACTTGGCTTAAAATATCAATGGTATTGCTGGCAGTAAGCGTCGGACTCTCTCGAATAGCGAGCGGTGTACATTGGCCTATGGACACATTGGGTGCAGCAATAGTGGGATGGTTGATAGCGAACCTTGCAGTCTGGCTGTCTTATCAATGGCAGGTCGGTCTAAATATTTGGGTGCAACGTGCCTTTGCACTCTTACTTACGCCATTCTCGGTATGGGCAGTCTGGTCTCTTTGGCAAAATCACGACGATGTATACCCCGGAACAGGCGTTATGAAAGTGTTTCTTTTAATAACTTGTCTGGCTTTATCATTACCTGGTCAATTGCAATTGTTCAATATCAAAAAATTGTGAAGATATAACTTTTATTGGGCATAAGTTACAATGAAAAATTGAGTTAGAATTAATTATCACACTTATTCCATACGCAGAAAGCAGGTCAAATGCCTACATTAGCGCTTAAAGTAAACGTCAATACCTTCCGCGGCACACGTTTAGGTGTTCCAAGGCTGATAGAAGTTTTACTACGGCACAAGGTACAAGCGAGTTTTTTCTTTACGTTGGGAAAGGATAGAACCGGGCGTGGGATCATGCGTATATTTCGCCCAGGATTTTTGAGTAAGGCATCACGCATATCGCTAGTGGAACATTACGGCGTAAAGACTATGCTGTATGGAACCTTATTGCCTGCACCGGATATTGGCCGAAAATGCGCCGATATTTTAAGGTCAGTGCGTGATGCGGGCTTTGAGGTTGGTATACATGGTTATGACCTTACCTTGTGGGAAGATAAAGTAATCAGTAAAGATATGGAGTGGACCAAACGCCAAATGCAACGCGCATATGATCGTTTTATAGAAATATTTGGTATCGCAGCAAAATCATATGCGGCGGCAGGATGGCAGCTCAATCGGCATGCATTGCGCATGATGCAACGGTTTGGTTTTAACTATACATCTGATACGCGGGGTGTTGGCCCATACTTTCCAACTTGGAATTCGGAAATAATAGCTTGCCCACAATTTCCAACAACCTTGCCGACTCTGGATGAACTGATTAATCGTGATGGTATTACACTTGAAAATGTTGTTCAGTATGTGTTGCAACTAACGAAAAATCCTCCTCCCCAGGGACATGTATTCTCTTTAAGTGCAGAATTTGAAGGAGGAAAATGGATGCCAGTTTTTGAACAGCTGCTGGAGGGATGGAAAACTCAGGGTTACGATATTGTGTCTCTACGCTTATATGCCCAAAGTATGCCAGTGAGTTTACCCAGGAATGAAGTGGTTTTTCGTTCAGTAGAAGGTTGTATTGGTACCCAGGCTGTGCAGCTTTAAATTTAATTACTTATTCAAATTTAAGGATATCTATACTGTCCAATTCAATTGGGAAAAATGATGCAAGAAGACACTAAAGACATACACGGTTGGGTCTCTTTTCTCAGCCATGCTGAAATCCCTATACTCAAACAATCCAAACGTGAGTTGAGTATTCTGCGGAAGGACAGTGATAATGCAACCACCCACGCCATTGCAGAAATTGTCGCCCGTGATCCCATGTTAACTGCATTGTTGTTACGATATCTGCAACTACACAAACACCGCAGTCAAACGAATGAGGTATTAGAAATAGAGCCGGCATTGTTGATGTTGGGCATTGAACCATTTTTTAGTAAGGTTGTTCCCACTATATCAGTTGAAGAAAAACTGATTTCGCATGCGCCAGCATTATTGGCTACCTTGAGAGTCGTGCATCGATCACATCGGGCTTCGTCTTATGCATATGATTGGGCTGTGAGATTGCGGGATATGCACTTCGAAGAAGTCCGTGTTGCCGCACTCTTGCGTGATCTGAGTGAAACCCTGATGTGGTGTTTTTCCCCACTTGAAATGCTTAATATAAATAAATTACAAGAACAGGATAAAACCATGCGTAGCGGCGCGGCACAGGAGCTTGTTTTTGGGTTCAGGCTGGTCGAGTTACAAAAGGCGCTGGTTAAGGAATGGCATTTGCCAAACTTGTTGCTCCATTTAATGGATTCTGAAAATTCAAAACAAGTGCGCGTCAGAAATGTTGTCCTGGCAGATAGATTGTCACGTCACTCTGCTCATGGTTGGGATGATGCAGCGCTACCCAGTGACTATAAAGAAATTGCAGAACTGCTCAATATGACAGTTGCAGATATTATGATCATCGTACATCCAGAAGGTACTCCTTAAGGTCGTTATTCTTTAACTCAAATCCCGTACCAACGAATCATGTTTGATTTTTGGAACGACAATCTCTTGCTGATAAGCAGGGTGGTCGATTCCAATTGTAATAGTAGCTCCATTTTTTACTGCTGCAACCATTCCAACGGTTAATTCAAAGCGAACGAAATGTACGGCTGATGTTTTATCCGGTTCAGAGCGATCAAGATCTTCGTTGGCAATGGCAAAAACTTTTTCAAAATTTCCGACCCTTACCCAAACATGATTTTCGATACCGACAAGAAGGGATAGTGCTTTTTTACGTTCATCGACGTCCTCATATTCAACCATGAAAGTGGCTTTCCAATTGCTTCCATTTGGAATAAGCGGGTTGTAAACATCAAGCTCATCTTGAATACCCTCAGCCTCAAAAATCCGTTCCAGCCGCAACATCTCTTGCACTTGATATTGCATGGTAAGGGCGTCCTCAAAATAGAGGGTGGCATGATCCCCAATGGGGACTCTGCGGTTTTTTTTATGGTCAATGACTTTAGAACGGAAGTCAGCCTTGATAGCAGAATATTTTTCAAGTGAATATAAGTCGTTTCGGGTTAATTGTTTCATATGCTTCCTAAATTGAATTGGTAATAAATTGATCGAGCCAACATCGTGAATTGCCATGTAATACACTACTCTAAGAGCGTATGAGCAATCTGCTTTTCCATGAAAATATAATTTTGGAGTTCTTTGTCAAATGCAGTATTGCATCGTCTGATCCACACCAAAACCATAGCGGAATTTTCCTTTTATTCATCGCGCGTCTTCGCACTAAGTTGTTCAACAGGTTCGTGATACCCTTCATTAGACATGTTAATTCTCCTTGTCGGGTTAAAGTGCGTAAGCCATTCTCAATAAACTGATAGGGTGTGAAGGCGCTTGCCCATTTTTGAGCGCGTTTTCAATATGGTGGCCCGCCATGGAACAATCGCTGCTGTAATGTGATGCTTCTGAATTTTTTACGCGTTCAACAACCGGTTTTACAATTTTCATTGCGGATGGGTAAAACTCTTTTTTTACGGCATATGTTCCATCATGGCCAGAACAACGTTCAATGATTTCCACTTCAGTATTGGGAATCAGAGAAAGTATTTCACGTGTTTTCTGCCCAATATTTTGTACACGCTGGTGACAAGCCGCGTGATAGGCCACCTTGCCCAGGGAGGTTTTGAAATCTGTTTTTAGTTTGCCATCCTTGTGGCGCAGCATCAGATATTCAAAGGGGTCAAAGAATGCAGCTTTAACTTTTAGCACGTCGGGGTCATCCGGGAACATCAACGGTAACTCCTGTTTAAACATGAGTACGCAAGAAGGGACTAGTCCGGTCAGATCCCACCCTTCATCTACCAGTTTGGCTAACACCGGGACGTTAAATTCTTTTGCTGCTTTTACAGCTTCGAGGTCTCCCAGTTCCAGCTTGGGCATACCGCAACAGCGTTCTTGTTGGGCGATGGTGATCGAAATTCCATTATGTTCAAACACGGCTACAAAATCCTGGCCGGGCCCTGGTTCATTTCGGTTTGTGTAGCAGGTTGCGAATAGCGCTACCTTTCCTTTGGTACGACCAGCAGCTTCAACGGTAACTTTGCTCTCATGATTGGTCAGTTTTCTACGCAGGGTGTAACTGTGATAAGAGGGCAACTTGGCATCTGGATGTACACCTAGAATTACCTCCAATGCCTTACGGGCAGGGCCAAATTTATTTGCTGCATTGACCAGTTGAGCGACCACAGGAATACCTGCCAGATTTCCAACCGTATCGGTACTCGTTAATATTCGATCGCGTATTTTTACATGACCATTTTTAAATTTAAATGCCTTGGCGCGCAGCATTAAATGAGGAAAATCCACGTTCCATTCATGAGGGGGGGTATAGGGGCATTTAGTCATATAACAAAGATCGCAAAGATAACAGTGATCTACTACGTTCCAATAATTCGACTTAACGACACCATCCACTTCCATCGTCGGTGATTCATCCACCAGATCAAACATGGTTGGAAAAGATTCACAAAGACTTACACAGCGCCTGCAACCATGACAGATATCAAATACACGTTCCATTTCATCAAATAACGATTTTTCATCGTAAAAATCTGGATTCATCCAGTCAAGAGGGTGTCGTGTTGGCGCAGATAGATTGCCTTCTTTGATCGTATTGTTCATGAATGAAACTCCCGCGCATAATCACGTCATTATTACAGTTGATCTCAAACCTGCTATAGGCTTAAGAATATAATTTCTGGCTTCTGATTCAAGCCGAATACGATGTCAGTTCGCAGATCAGATTATCCAATAGACAAATTGTGTAAAGGATAAACCTCAAGTAATGAGGACTTGCGAGCCCGCATCATTTTTTACTCTATGCCACAAACTCATTCAGCGCTTTTGTATAACGGTTTGCATGCGAACGTTCGGCTTTGGCCAAGGTTTCAAACCAGTTTGCGATTTCTTCAAATCCTTCTGCACGAGCCGTTTTGGCCATACCTGGGTACATATCCGTGTATTCGTGGGTTTCTCCTGCGACGGAGGTTTTCAGATTGTCGCCAGTTGAGCCAAATGGTAAACCTGTGGCTGGATCGCCACACTGTTCGAGGAATTCAAGGTGACCGTGAGCATGACCGGTTTCGCCTTCAGCAGTGGAGCGGAATAAAGCTGCAACATCGTTATAACCCTCCACGTCTGCCTTGGCTGCAAAATATAAATAACGTCGGTTTGCTTGAGATTCTCCTGCAAACGCATCTTTCAGGTGTTGTTCGGTTTTACTGCCTTTTAATTTCATGATATTGACCTCCAAAGAAAATAAGAAATAAACAAAGTGGTTGTATTACCACACGTCAAGTATAGGCGCCTGCTTAATAGATGGATGCTGATTTTATATATGGTGCTTATCTATATTATCAATAGCAAATCTTCAAGTTTACGGAAGACAGGATTTACACCTTGTGCCGTAATGGCTGAATTCAACCCGAAAATAACAAACCTTTATGAAACTTCAATGTAGTTAGACCGTGACATAGCATGCCTTTTTACATATGAGACATAGTATTGAAAGTGCACCCTGTATCATGGGTACAGGGCCTGTTATATATATCTAAAGGTAAGCGTTATTCAACATAAGAAAGGATGGTTATGTCCAGTTTCCGTTTATACTGTTGAAAATTTATAATAACGATTTATCAGGAGGGGCTTATGGTTGGAGAATCAAACCAAATTGAAATTGGGGAGGTCAATGATAGTGGCTATTCGGCAGAAGATACGATCCATTCTCCAACGAACACAGAGCTTCTCATCTTGCTTGTTCGCGTAAAATTTAAAGCGGTTGTAAATTTTGTACTGGATGTATTTCCACCCATTGTCGCCACACTTGCACTAATCCTGGCAGTCTACAATTACCAAACTAACCTGCATATTTTTGAGAATTTTAATGCCAAAATAGTGAGCATAAGTTCTAACATGATGGAATCGAAAGCAGAGCTTAATAACCTTAAAGCAGGATTACTTAAAAACGGTAGCATGCATGAAGAAGATAAAGTTAAGCTGGATGGGGTAATTTCAAAAATTATTCAGAACATCACCCAACTACAAGCAAAATTGAAGGTAGTACCCACCTTGGATGATCAATTGAAACAAGTTGAAAATCAAAAGCTGCTTCCTTCATCACTTCCGTTGACAAGTACTACCACCAAGCCAATCCCAGTCATTGCGCAACCTAATGCAGCTTCCGTTCCTGAAGCAAAGCCTGGTTCAAAGACGCAGGTTTTGAAGGATGCGGTTGATAAGCTTAACAAGAAGTGATTGGCCTGTTTTTTTGGCAAGAGCAGGCGTTAATCTTAGGGTAGTGCTGATCCTCGGACATCAAAAACGACCGAGTCTAATTCGTTCCCCGAAAGATCTTTCATAACGAGCTCGTGGTTACCACTTGTAGGCTGCCACCAGCCATCTTTTTCTGAACCGACATTGGCTCCGTCAAGCATCCAAGTGACATCAATTCCACCTTTGTAGCTAAACTGCACGCGTTGATGGTTGGTTGGAATATCAGGATCAATAGCAATCACGGTTCCATTGGTGGGATACAAAATTTTGGCATATTGGGCAGCTCCTTGTTTAACATTTCCAACCAGGCGCACTACGTCAGCTTCTGTTCCTGATACAAACCATTCATTTCTGGGGGTCTCAATCTCGGGTATGAAATGCACAGCCCGGCTGACGACACCACTGGGTATTTGGGGTTGAGTGCTGGATTTTCCGACATGTAAAAATTCCACTATGTCTCTCCAAATCGGTGCTGCACCGCTTGCACCTGAAACATCTTTCATCGGTTTTCCGGAAAAATTTCCCACCCACACCCCCACAGTGTATCGGCTAGAAAAACCGACACACCAGTTGTCGCGCATATCTTTGCTTGTCCCCGTTTTGACGGCAGTCCATATTCGAGTGGATAGTGGATTCTCTAGACCAAAAGTTAACGCACGGGCACTTTTGTCGGCAAGTATATTGGCAATAATGGATGCGGCTTGCGTAGAAACCACCCTGTTACTCTGCTGTAACGGCGTATTTGGCACCTTTTCGCTGTTGATGAATTTAACAGGATGCCAAATGCCCGCATTGGCAAGCGCACGATAAGCATTGGTCAATTCCATCAGATTAATATCAACGCCCCCCAAAGCCAGACTGAGCCCGTAATAGTTACCATCTTCAGATAGATTGTGCAGGCCATAGGAACGTAAGGTTCGTACAAAACTATCCACACCGATCAGTCCGAGAGTTCGAACCGCAGGGACATTGAGAGACGAGGCCAGCGCGGTACGTACACTCACAATACCTTTAAAATCCCGATCGTAGTTCTGGGGAATATATAAACCCATTGGTGTATTAATTTGTATCGGTGAATCATCCATTGCCGAAGCTGCCGTTAGAAGCTTGTTAGAAATTGCCATGCCATACAGCATAGGTTTTAGCGTCGATCCGGCCTGACGTAAAGCCATAATCCCATCTACATCGGCTGCGAGAGATAAGCTACCACTGCTGCCAACGTATGCCAGAATTTCACCGGTTTTATTGTCGATGACAATGGCGGCGCCATCATTTACATTTTGGCCACCCAATTGAAGTAAATGTCCACGGATAGACTGAATAGCAAAACGCTGCAGGTTTGCATCCAGAGTAGCCTGAATACGTACTCCTGGTTGTGTAAGTAATTTTTGAGCAAGATGGGGGGCAATACTTTCCTGCGATAGTTGGTTGTTGTGTAAGTCCAGGGTTTCGTGTGCCAATACGAGTAAATCTTCACAAGTAGAATTATTTTCCAGATGGGATGATTTGAGAATTGCACAGGCTCTGCTTGAAACTAACGCAGATTTTGACAGCGGCCCTTTTAGTAAAGCGACGAGCAGCAATGACTGGTTTTGATTCAATGCCGAAGGATGGTTTCCAAACAATGCATAAGACGCAGCATGAACACCAATGATCTCGCCACGGAAAGAAGCAAGATTGAAATAGGCCTCGAGAATTTCTTCCTTGCTCCAATTTTTTTCTATTTCGATCGCGGTAAGCACCTGATTTATTTTTTGTATGAATGTCCGCTTATTTGATGCTGGTAACAATGCCGGATCTATAAATCCTGCAAGCTGCATCGTCACTGTTGAAGCGCCACGAGGATGCTTGCCATCAAGAATATGCAACAAGTTAGACCAGGCAGACGCAAGAACAGCATGCCAATCCACCCCGGTATGCTCATAAAAACGCCTGTCTTCGGAAACAATTACATAATTTTGTATTGCGGGAGAAATTTCCTTCAGGCTTAACCACTCAAGCCTGCGAACTTTGCTATTTATTCTTTTGATGGAAATAACTTCGTTGTGACGGTCAAGTAACCACGCTTCAGAGGGCAGGTATCCGGTTTTAACTTGCAAAAAGGAGGGAACTTGTATGCCCGACATCAATGCGATTAAGGCCAGCATCAAAATGCCGGATATGACCAATACAGTCAGGATGCGTTTTTTATTGCTGTGCTTCATGACGGAATAAATTCGTGTTCTTGTCTGAACATCCCGATGCCTTGCTCAATGCTTCACGATGAAAGTTTCATTGGGAAACTCACCAAAAATTTCAGGTGCATACATTGCTTCTACGCGGGTCGGAGGCAACTGAAAAGTACCATCGTTGTTGAGTCGAACAGTATATTCAACGGAAAATATTCCTTTGGGGACAAAACGATAATAGGCACGGAAACTGTCCTGTGTTCTTTCTTCAAAGGCTGGAAAAACCCAACCTTGTTTTTTTTCATCCTGAGTAAGCAAACTTGAATCGCCGCCAAGACCTGTGCCCAATATAACGGAACCGGAAGGAATGGGGTCATTAACTACCACCCATGTCATATCTGTTTGTGCCTCAATATTGATATGGACCCTGGCTACATCACCCTTATGCCATTCACCCACAATTTTCTGGCTAACCATGGTAAGTTTTCGATCTATCTGAAATCCTGAAAACAAGGGCTGTTTAAGCGGCAGTGCAGCAAGGCTTTGTAAAGTAGCCCATGGTTTTCCATTACCTTTATGTGACAAGTTCATGGGAGTTGTGCTTGTGGGCCAGGATAGCAATTTCCGAATATCTCTATTTTTATCCTGCCAATTTTCCTCAAATTGCTGATTTCCCAACTGAGCAAAAGTATTGCCTGTCACAGGAGTGCTTTCAAATTTGTCGGAGAATTTTTTCATTGCCAGAACACCCCAGGCATTTGCTACGGTAGTATTCCAGTGTCCGTGCAGTTGTCGCCCCAGCGAACCAGTTACCAGTTTTGGAATTTCAGGCTGCCAGTTGGGCAATTCAAACACAGAAAGCAATGCTCGATTGGCATTTACGTCGCCGTTAATCATTAACCACCAGAGGGTATCGTTTCTTTCGGTGGAAAATCCCAAAGTCGTTCCCTGAAAATTAAGCCGGCTACGAATAATTTGTTGGGCAGCGTCTGAAAAACGGGCTGACTGTTTGGATATTTCCGGCTTACGATGCAAAATTGACAACCAATCGATGACTGCCGAAGTTGGCCAGAGGTTGGGTTCGATGGTGATACTGTCCAGCCATTTGCTTTCCACGCTTCCTGTTCTGGCAAGGGCTTCAATGGCTGAAATTTTGCGTATATTCAAATCGGTGGTGGGTAATGCAGAGTAACGGGTAACACGTCCCTCTACAAATCCAATCAGTCCATTGCGAATTTTTTCCAATAATGTTTCGGGTATCTTGTAACCGGCTTCATTCGATACCGCCACAAGATAAGAGGAGAGGATGTCGTCACCATGGAGCATGACCGGGAAATATTTGACCAGTCCATTTTGATCCAGATAAGAAGGCAATTTTTTCATCAGCTTGTTCCAGCGCCCCTCATCTTGAAGGGCAACGGATTGTGACACTTGTTGCTCCATACAACTGTATGGATAGCGCGTCATAAACTCTTGGACACCGGTCAATCCGTTACCAATTTGTTTGTGAAAGGCTACTTGTACACCGCCTCTTCCCGTAAGTGCACCCTCTGGAAGTCTTATGCTGATAGACTCAGGTTTTTCAAGTTGAAAGATTGCAGCCTGAAGTGTTCGAACCGGTACAGCACTGATGACTGTCTGGCTAACTTTCAAGTGATCACCCGCTTCAGCGGCCCCTTTCACCCGCACAATGACTTCCCAATTTAAAGATTCGCTATCTGTTGGTACAACCACTTCCCAATTGATGCTTTTCGATTCACCTGAAGGCAAATTGACGGTTATTGGTGTTAGCGGGATTGCGTCTTTGTCTGATGTGGTCAGCCTGGCGGTTACTAGCGCCTCCACTGAATGGCTCACGGCGTTTCGAACCGTAAAGTTTGCCTGAAATTTATCTTGCTCACGCACCACTTTAGGTAACCCGGATATCAGTATCAGGTCCTGAGTAGATTGGATAGATGCAGAACCAGTGCCAAACAAATCGGTATCGCTATTGGCTATTGCGACAATGCGGAATGAAGTGAGTGAATCGTTCAAAGGGATAGTGGCTTCGGCATGACCGGCATCGTCCAGCTTGACACGAGCCTGCCAAAATAACAGCGTATCAAAAAGTTCGCGGGCAGAATTTCCAGCTCCTCCCCCACCACCAGCGGGCAAAGCCTTGCGGCCGAAATGTCGTTTGCCGATGACCTGCATCTGTGCTGTCGACGTTGATACCTCAATACCCCGTCGCTTCATCATCGCATCTAATAATTTCCAGGTCTCATTGGGCCTGAGTTCCAGCAATCCTTCATCAACAGCAACCAGGGTAATTTCTGAATCACGGGGCGGATTAGAACCATCTATTCTTTTGACATCAACCATGATTTTTGCCTGCTCGCGTACATGGTAAATGGGTTTGTCGGTTGATACTTTCACTTTAAGTTCGTGTGCCTGCCATCCAACTTTAATTTCTGCGAGTCCCATTTTGAAAGAAGGTTTACCCAAATCGATCATTGCGGTGGGTTGTATATCATTTACACGGCCTCGAATCACCAACGCGGATACAAATATATTGGGCGAGTAGCTGTCTTTGACTGGAATTTCTATGGTTGGATTGGTTCGGGTGAGATGGGTGACGAAACTATCCAGAATGCCTTCGCGCTCTATGGTGACCAGTACGTCTGCTTCTTTAAAAGGCATACGTATTTGGAACCGTGCAGTGCTACCCGGTTCATATTGTTTTTTTTCAGGCAACAAATCGATTCGGTCATTGTCCGAAGCATCAAACCACCAGTCGGTATTACCGGCAACCCAGACTTCCCGATTAGCTACCGTCATGTTTCCGTTTGAGTCTGCAGTTTCAGCTTGTAAAATAATATTGCCGCTTGCAGGTGCCTTAACATCACACATCAGCATGCCCTTGTTGTCGGTTACTCCTTTACAGATCTCTCCAATTGCTTTGATTTCATTGTGGTTGTCAAACGCGTAGAAGCCACCGATCAATCTCCTGCGATGTGAAAAATATTCACGTTGCATCGCTTTAACCGCGACCTTCTCACCTTGTTTTGGATTGCCATTGATGTCTACAACCAGTGCCTGAAATTTAAGGTGATCGGCAGATGCCATCCAACCGTCAGGTTTGATGCCGACTAGCAGTTGTGAAGGCCATAACGGAATTTGGCTGGCTGCAGTTACCATTTCTCCATTAGGATCCTGGTATTCAAGCTCAGCACGAATATCCTGCGGAATTTCTGACTTCGGAAGTTTTGAGAACGTCGTATTTCCGGAACCCGCGGCATCCAGTTTGAATTCCTGGGTACTCAGCGTTACCTTGGGAAACATTCTGGCAGATTGTTCGGTGTAATCATCCTCAGGATTGGATAGCTCATACTCACCCGAATTCCATGGTTCATGAACCGCTTTTTGCACACCCAACTTGACACTGCCATTCGCAAACGTAAAGTCATCGTAGTCGGGAAAACTGACAATTTTTTGTGCCAGTTGTCCGCGCAGTTTGACCGGCAAAAAAGATGCACCGCCGCCAGAGAGATAGTTGACCTGAATTTGCATAGAAACTTGATCAACATTGACCTGAATAGCCTCGGCGGGTTGAACGATGGCTTTCATGCTTGGTACTCGAAAACTTTCCACTCGAAAATTCCCGACGATGTTAGGCATCAAGACATGGTAAAACCCATATTTTGCATCCTGTGGAATATCCCAGTCTACTGTGGCGATGCCCTTCTTATCCCAAGTGACAGGAATTTTATATTCCTCTTCGCTTCCCTGGTGCAGAAGGGTAATATTTTTTGGGAGCTTCTTTCTTGGTATTTCAAATCCTGTTGCCGTGTTCCCTCGAACAATCAGTTTCATATGAACCGTTTCACCAGCACGAAGCAGAGTACGATCCAAAATTGCATGGGAAGAAACGGTGCCGTTCCCACCCCCCTCATATGCATTGAAGCGCCAGAGTGCAATACCTTCGTTCCAGTTTGAAAATACAAAAGAGAAGTCCCTGCCATGTTTTGCCGTTACAAAATACTGCCGGTCATACTTACCCAAGCATTCAGGGAGCGCGCTCAGTGGGGGCAGTTCTTTGCTTATCTGTAACAGTCCCTGCGCATCTGTGCTTCCGGTAAAATATATTTTTCCCTTGCAATCACGTACAGCTACATTGGCGCCAACAACCGGTTTTCCCTGGTCAAGGCTGGTCACCCATACGAGTGAAGATTCACGTCCCTGCTTGAAATGTACAGCCATATTAGTGACGAGGGTGGCTGCATGTGCATAGTAGGGTCGATTCTCTGCCAGAAGTGCGTTGCCCAAACGCGGGCTGGCCAATTCAACAACATAGAATCCGGGTTCTGGTAGGGGAATGCCGACAACTTCAAACGCTTTTTCACCCAACGGCTTGGGAACCGTAAATGCCCTGATCGGTTCATTTTTTTCGAAGATTGATATTTTCCCCGGCCCGCGTTTTTCATCCCATTCTTGGGTATCTGGGTTGATACCTGAATCGATGTTCTGTAATCGTTGAAGCCAGTCAATTACATTGATATCAGCGTCACCATGTAAAACATTTGCAGGTATGCCCCCTGATTTTTGCCGGGTCTGTGACATATTGCCAGCCAGTTTTGCCTCTACATTTCGCAGTGTTATCGGTAACAAAGGCGGGGTGTTTCCCGACCCGTTCAATTCAAGAATTCCAAAGTTGGCAGAAAACTTTGCCAATGGTGGATTCTCGTCAGTTTGAACTTCCAGCGGGAATCTTGAGGCGTTACTGAGCGTTCTTCCCGCATCGTCAGTCAAGACCTCGGGTAGTTTAATTTTAAATTTTGTTTTTTCAGGCAATGGCGTTGGAAATTGGATATATTCGACAAAGCCGGCTTTTTTATCACTTTCAGGAATGGATGCAAAGACATTCAGTCCAGTATCACTCTCCAATTTAATTTGTTTAGCATTTTCAAGCGTAATTGGCGCAGAAAATCGCAGAGTAAGCGGCAAGACGGGTATGCAATTTGCGTCAGCATTCACACGGTCACAAGAAAAACTGGCTTCAAATACCGGGCGTGTTGTAAATGCAAGTACTTGAGGTTGGCTGGTAGTTAAACCAGAGACGGATTTGATCCCCTGTCCCCAAACCAGACTGAGTTTTACTCCATTGGGTAACGATCGTTGACACTGTAAAACAACGATGGGAGAGTTCGCACTGTCCCTCAGTTTTAGGAATTTTTCCCGATCTGACCCTCTTTCATCAAACCCGAAAATTAGGGGATGTCCGGCACTCTCTTCATTCTTGAAAACAATTTGAAAGTATCGGGACATAAATGAAGAACGCCAATCAAGAACAGAGGTTCGTAATTTCCCAAGCACAATACGAACAGGGATTTGTTCGTTGATACCTTCAGCCTGACAATAGGCATTTTTTTGTACGGTATCCAATATTGCCGGTGCGTCCAAACCGAGGATGAATATTTGGTTTTCATCAATATACGACGAACCTTCTCTTGGCTCACTTTGCATTATCGCGGGTCCGCCAGTCGTAAAGGTATACGCTCCATTATTTTTTACTGGATCTTTGGCAAGTGATGCCAGATCCTTTTTAACCGTAAATGAACAGCTGATACCCGCAGGTAAATCCTGGTTAAAATCATATATCCAGTTGCGCTGGTCTGCCCATCTCCCTTGGCCCTCCGCTGGACAAGTAATGTTAAATGGATTGGTAGCGTTCGGTTCTCCGAAGGCAACCATTTGCTCTGAGAATCGAACTGAAACCTGGCGAATTTTTTTGACTTCACCTGACGGAGAAAAAAATTCAATATTGGCAGCTTGAGTCAGAAAAGTGAACGCAGACAAACTTAGAAAGCACGCCACGCGAATATAATTATTAAATATAAACATAAACACCCCCTGAATGCTTCAATAGTAGAATTTAAATCGTAACGCGTTAAAATATTTATCCGATAAAAGGGGACAGGAAAGTTTGTTGTCACCCTTCAGCAAGAGTATCGGGTGGTAATGCTTGTTTAAGGGAGTTCGCCAGTTGCGCCATGGTTTCGGCCAGGGGAGATCTTTTCCGCCACACCAGGCCTATGGTTCGGGAAGCACCCGGTGGCGCCAGTGGGCGGAGTGCTACCTGGCTGACTTCTGTGGAAGGTCCGCCACTGGCAAGTATTGGAATGAGCGTTACGCCCAACCCCATGCCAACCATTTGTCGCAATGTTTCCAGACTTGTTGCACTGATTTCTTCATTTTTTAACCCATCCAGGTGACATGCTTCCAGTGCATGTTCACGCAAGCAATGTCCCTCTTCGAGTAAAAGCAAGCCTGCTTTTGCCAGATCTTTAATTTTAATATGGGCTTCGGAAGCAAGCTTGTGGCCTGCAGGAACAGCTGCAAGAAAAGGTTCCCTGAATAACGGCACTACTTCCAGATTGGTTTCCTTGATGGGCAATGCCAGTAATCCCGCATCGAGTTTGCCTTCAGCCATGTGTGAAAGCAAATGCGGTGTCATTTCTTCTCGTAGTAACAGACGCAAATGTGGATATGCACCGTGCAACTGTTTTAATACATGCGGAAGATAATAGGGGCCTAGGGTGGGAATAACACCAAGATTTACCGTGCGTTGCATTGGATCAACAGTTTGGCGCGCTAGCTCTCGTATACGGTTGGACTCATCGAGAATCATTCGTGCTGAAGAAATTATTTCGAGACCAACAGGGGTCAGGGTAATGTGTTTCAGGGAGCGGTCAAACAATACTACACCCAGAAAATCTTCCAGTTTTTTGACTTGAGTGGAAAGGGTGGATTGGCTGATGAAACACATTTCAGCGGCTTTGCCGAATTGGCCAGTGTCGGCCAACGCCACAATATATCGCAACTCTTGTAGTGTCATATAAAACTTACCAACATTAAAACTAAGGTTTCAATTTGCATACCATTAAATGATAAGTTTTGTAGCGTTCGAAAGTTTCTTTGTTGCGATGTCCTTCGAAATATTTATAATTTAAGCGGTCGAGTTTTTTGCGGAACAGTTTTTTTATGATCCAGGATATTTTTGGATAGTTATCTCTCAGGTAGCGGTCAAGCGTTAAGCCTATAGGCTTGATGGTGTTTTGTAGCAAATTATTAACTAACTGAAGGTTTCGACTCACACGCTTGGTTATGTCTTCATCTCGTATCAACTCAAATTTTGATTCTTTAACTTTTCGATAAAAATCCGCCATTGCGTGGCCGCCGCCAAAACTGCCATCACCTGGGCCACCATCACCATGATGTTCGGTTTTAAAGAAATCACAAATAACGACTATACCGCCCGGTTTGAGAATCTTTTGCAGCAATTCGAAGGAGGCTTCCATTGAAATATACTGAAAACTTTCACTGAATAGACAAACGTCATATTGGTGCGACAGTTCGCCGATTGGTAAATCCTCAAAGCGGTATTCAAAAAATCGGCTGGAAATTTCCGGATATTTTGCCTGTTGTTTGCGAACCAGCTTGGCCAGGCTGGCAGAGGGTACAAGACCATCTGCCTGGTAGCCGCGTGATAGTAGTTGACCGAGAATATGACCGGTGCCGCAGCCGATATCAAGCACTTTAACCGGGCCGGATTGGGGGGATGGCATCGCGGCAATCAAAAAATCAGTATAGCGTTGCTGCGCAATGCCGATATTGGATAATTTGAGTTCAAGGTCATCATCCCACAGGCCATAGTGTAAATCGTCCACCCCCAATATTTGCTGGGTGAGAACGAGGCCCAATTCACGGCTACCCATTTTTTCCTTAACCAAAGCAGACTCCTAAAATAAACAAAGATATTAACTTCGCCATTATATTCTTTAAACTAATTTCGGCGATTTATTTAACTGTAAGTTGAGACTGGTTAACTTATTTCTGGCCACAAATATCGGCGGATTGTTACTGAAATTCTGCGGGTAAAGTGACTATAAAGGACCGGGCTTTATCCGTGTCCATCAGACTACCCATGCACCGTCTTGATATACAACTTCTTCATCGAGCAAAACAGTCTCGGTGATCGCAAAGACATCGACATGATGTTTTGTATCTTTCCGTTTAAAATTGGGTTTGTTATAAATGCCATGTTTTGCTCCCAGGGAAAGATGAATTCCACACATGCGCTCATAGGTCCCAATATCATCAACCAACCGATCACGGGAGAAAGCACGATTCATACCAAAGCCAAGCTCTCGCAACCATACTTCACCTTCGTCATAACGTATATTGGCGAGTACTTTCTCAAACTCTGGTGTTGAATCAATGGCGTCTATGACACGTCCATTTTGAATAACGAGTGTGATGGGATTTTCAGGCCGGTTGACCCGGAATGAGGTATCGCCAAAAACAAAGATTCTGACACGCCCATTTACCGCTTCAAGGTCTTGTGATTCTGTAAAAACTTCGCCGATAGGAAATTGTCCGCCAACATTGGTCATGCCGGTGTAATCACCTATGTTTAATTTTGCGGACTCTAAGGGCGATGCAAAAATTAAATGTTCTCCACCACTGTCGATTACGCAACGGCGTGCAAGATCTATACGTTGCTTGAGTGCAAGACCTACGTCCCGATAATATTTTGGGTCATAGGCAAGCGATGAGATGTAGTCCAGCGACTGTCTTCCTGTCATACGTGACAGGTGAACATGTTCAATCACCTTGAGCGATCGCTTGAAAAGTTCGACGCGTATGCGAAACGCTTCAAGGCGAAAGCTGGTGGACTGTATAAGTACAACCAAATCTCCAGGAGCTAATGGTTTGAACGAGGCCAATATATGCTCGGGTGTCACAGCGTCAAAATCGATAAATTGTGCGCTAGGCAAGCATTCCCGATAAGCATTGGTCAACGCATTGGCAAGGTGGCATCGCGAATCGAAGACGACCACCGCTTCATGGGGAAGCGTAAATTCAATTGCGAGCTTGAGCACATCACCAATGTTCTGGGTAGCGGTAGATAGCGCGTTATCGGGTATCGGATCCGAACTTCGCTCGGAAGGTTGTTCTATATTCATTATTAAACTCGTTCTCGTATTATGCGTGCCCAGTCAGTTCATCACTGCAGGTCCAGCCAAAGGGTAATGTTTTTTCAGTACGGTCACCCTCCCGGCTTCCCGATTTAGTATTTCAAAATTGAACTGCCCTGAAATATATTCGATCGTTTTTGTATTGTAGAAACTCACGTGAGTTATGTCTTTTGCATAGTGCCACTCTGCAAACCCATCAAGAGATAGCCACGGTTCAGTCATGATAGTCAGAATTCCACCTTCTACCAACAAATTGCAGATGCGCAGAAAATCTGCTGCCGGATTAAAAAAATGTTCCGCAACTTCGGTCACAAAAATATAATTGAATTGATTATTGGGGAGCACTGGAAAAAATATAGGATCATAGTTTATACAATGTAAACCTTGTTTCCCTAGTAACAAGCTCAAGGTTGGTGTGGGACCACAGCCAAAATCAAGCCCGCTCATTGATGACTTTAAATACGGCAGTGCTGGTGTGATGGCCTGATTCAGGAAGTTTACGTATCCTTTGTCATTAAGTCCGTTCTGATGAGCCATATACCGATTTTTCTCAGTTATTGGGTCAGGGAGAAATTTCCTCTCAATAAAAATGAGAAAACAGTTTTGGCACAATTGGTAGTTGCGTCCTTTTGGGCCGGCAAGTTGTGTGAAAGTATCCAGGCTTGAGCACAGTGGACACTTACATATATTTGAAGGTGATTTATGTTCTGGCATCAAGTTGAGTGGTTACACTTGAAATTACTTGATGTGACAAATCAGATGCCAGACAATCAAATACACTATTATCAGTCATGCTGCGCAGCCAGGTAAGCTGGCGTTTGGCAAGTTGGCGCGTTGCTGCAATGCCTTGTTCCAGCAGTGCGTCATTATCAATCTCACTTTCAAGATATTGCCAGGCTTGCCGGTAGCCAACGCAGCGCATTGAAGCCATGCTACTCCTCAACAAATATTTGGTTTTTAATGCGCGCAATTCATCCAGTAATCCCAGTTTGAGCATGTCTGAAAAGCGGGTGGCGATTCGATCGTGCAGTTGGTTCCGTGCAGAAGGAATTAAAGCGAGAGAAATAAGTTTGTAGGGCAGGTGATATTCTTTCTGCTTCGCGATCAGTGCGGTCATGGTCTCTCCGCTAATGTAAAATATTTCCAGTGCGCGTTGTAAACGTTGTGCGTCGGTTGGTTTGAGACGAGCTGCAGTTTCTGGGTCTATCTTGGATAATTCACGGTGTATTGCGGGCCAGCCAGAGCGCGCTGCTTCGTTTTCTATTTTGTCACGTATTGTAAGATCAGCTTGTGGCAAGTCGCTTAATCCAAACCGTAGCGCTCTAAAATAGAGCATTGTGCCCCCCACCAACAAGGGGATTTTCCCCCGTTCTGTAATGTCCTTCATCAAACGGAGAGCATCGTCACGAAATGCCGCTGCTGAATATACAGCGGTGGGGTCAATGATATCAAGCAAGTGGTGAGGTGCAATGGACAGTGTAGCGGAGTCCGGTTTGGCCGTTCCAATATTCATGTCGCGGTATACCAGCGCGGAATCGACACTAATCAGTTCCACGGGCAAGTGCTTGACGAGTTCTACTGCTACTGCAGTTTTGCCGCTTGCAGTGGGGCCCATCAGAAAAATTGCTGGGGGAAAGTCGGACATTATTTGCCGCGCATGAACATCTTGTCGAGGTCGGAGATGCTCATCTGGAACCAGGTAGGGCGTCCGTGATTGCATTGCCCCGAACGCTCAGTATTTTCCATTTCTCGCAAAATATAATTCATCTCGGTTAGTGTCAGGTTTTGATTTGCGCGTACCGCCGAGTGGCATGCCAATGTACCCAGGAGTTCATTGCGTCGTTCGGTCAATGCACGGCTGGCACCGTACTCTCGTAATTCCTGCAAAACATCTCTTGCTGCGGCTTCTGCGTGTGATTGCTTAAGCATTGCCGGCATGGCTCGTACGGCTAATGTAGTAGGGGAAATCGGCGCGATATCAAAACCCAGCGTATTCAATGTGTCTTGTTCTTCCTCAGCGGTTGCTACATCCAGGGTGTCAGCCTGAAATGTAACGGGTATCAACAGGGGTTGATTGGGAATTTGCTGGTTATCGAGCGCTTGTTTTAATTTTTCATAAACTATGCGTTCGTGTGCAGCATGCATATCTACCACCACCATGCCATGCTGGTTTTGCGCCAGTATATAAATGCCAGCCAGTTGAGCCAATGCAAATCCCAGGGGAGGGATGCCATTCGCTGCCGTAGTTTGGGTCTTATACTGGGCTTCAATTTCTCTCACTTCGTCATGCTCATGCGAGCCAAACATGGACTCGTAAAATCCCAGCGTCTGTGTCGCAGTGCTCAGTGGTATGGTTTGTTGCATTGACGCAACTTGGCTAACACCAGTCCATGTCGAAGTCATGGTGCTTGAGGGGTTGACCTCTGTCTTCTGAGCCATCTGTGTCGAAATAGGCCCGCTGAGGGCCTGCTGCAGTGTATGGAAAATAAACTGGTGCATCGACTGGCTTTCGCGGAAACGCACTTCACTTTTTGCCGGATGCACGTTTACATCCACTAACTCGGGTGGCATATCCAGAAACAGTACAAAAGCAGGGTGACGTTGGTGGTGCAATATATCCTGATACGCTTGACGGATAGCATGAGCCACCACCTTGTCGCGAATAAAGCGGCCGTTGAGAAAAAAATATTGGCTATCGCGAGTAGCTTTTGAATAGGCTGGCTGTGTGACGGTGCCATAAAGTGTAAGCCCTGCGACTTGACGTTGAATATTCACCGAGTTGTGAGCGAATTCCTTGCCTAATAAAGACGTAATACGCTGCTGAAGTGCTTCAGATGGTGACAGTGATGCTGAAGAAAGTTGCCATGACACGCGTGAATTATGCTGCAGGCTAAAGTTAACATCCGGACGCGATAACGCAATACGCTTGAAGGTCTCCTCGCAATAGGCGTATTCGGTAGATTCTGTTTTTAAAAATTTTCGTCGGGCAGGTGTATTAAAATACAACTCGCGAATTTCTACACTGGTACCCAATGCATGAGCTGCGGGTTTGATTTCGCTTTGTGTGCCATCAACAGAATCAATTTGCCATGCATGTTCTGAATCGGCACTGCGGCTGGTTACAGCAACTTGCGCAACGGCTGCCATACTCGCCAGAGCTTCACCGCGAAACCCCATACTGGCGACACGTTGCAGATCATCCAGTGAGGAAATTTTACTGGTGGCATGACGCATTAATGCCATGGGTATTTGTTGTTTTGGAATACCACTCCCGTTATCACGAACGCGTAGTAGTTTTACCCCACCTGCCTCAAGTTGCACAACGACCTCGGAAGCGCCGGCATCAAGGCTGTTTTCCATTAGCTCTTTAAGTGCGGAAGCAGGTCGTTCAATAACCTCGCCAGCAGCAATCTGGTTAATAAGCAAGTCGGGAAGCAAACGGATAGCAGGCATGATCGTGACGCGAAAAGTATACGCGGCATTATATAACGTAGCCTTACGCTTTAAATGTACAAGAGCCTTTAACTGAATTTCTGCGGTGGCTTCTTGATTTTTGGCTAGACCTTATGATCCGTGTCCGGCATTCGATTTTTGCCTTGCAGCAAGGGAAATTCGCCATATAAGCCACCCATTCTTCAATATTTTAAACCATCGACTGGGTCGCCAAACAGTTGCAAGCAGCACTACACCTGATAATAACAGTGGGTGCCGTGAGACGTATCGCAACGCGTTTAACCCACTGTCGGCAATAATCATCGGTGCATGTAATCGACTGACCGCTTTTGATAATTCCAGACGTTGGTCGGCCACTTTGTTGATCAGCGCGATTCGCCTTTCTTCCAACGTTGTCAGTTTGGTATTCATTGGTGATTTACTTGTGCACTATTATTCAAGGGAGTAGCGAGCAGTTCGCGATCTTTGGATAATTCAGCGATACTTGCCGAAAATAAACGCGGTTTACTTTTGGACATTTTGCATAAAATTCGCCAAGCCACGATGGCGCCAAGGAGAAAAGTGCCGATAAGAACACCCATCGCAAGCAGGCGATAGGTATCCCAAAAAATTACCACAACCAACAGCGTGGCAAGTATCACAGCCAAAGCCGAGCAAAACAACGCGATGGACACCCACACTAGCATGGAAGTTATCCATGCGCGTTCTTCCTCAATATCGTTGGAGAGCAGCTCTAGCCGCGTCTGTCCCACGGTCAGCAATGTGCTTGCGAGGACTTTAACGGAATCTAGCAGCCCACCCCTGGCTGCTGAATCTGCTGACATGGCCAGTCTCAGCGGCGAGAAATAATCGCACCAATTAGCAATCCAGCGGCTGCGGCAACGCCAGCTGCTTTCCAAGGATTTTCATGCACATAAACATCTGCATCCTTGGCAGCCTCTCTGGCACGTTCTACCAAAGCCTCCTGCGCGACCGTCAGCCTCACTTTGGCCGCTTTTACTGATTCCTCTGCCCTGGCACGCGCTGCAGTGATTCGATCGCCGGTCTGGGTTGCAGAAGCTTTTAACAGCTCCTCTGCATCGGTTACAACGGTGCTTAAATCATCCATTAATTTTTGTTTTGTAACATGTTCTCCAATGATATTCATGATAAGACTCCTTGTTGGTTGATAATAATAGCCATCGGTGTCAGACACTCAGGTAATTAATTTAATTGCTAACTATCCCCCCGAAATCTTTACTTTGAAGGCTGATTAAATCCTACCCCAAATAAAACGCCTTGCGTGACCGGAAAATCAATTTAAGGAAATTCCTTAGTCTATCCACCCTGTGATTAAAAAGGGGCGGCTAGGTATTGAATCTTAAACTGCAACATAAAAATCCAAATCCAGCACTTTTCGTTGATTACTTGGGGATGAATCAATATTATCCAAGACTTACTAAAATATTTTTTTGAATTAGTGTTATTAAATCGTCAAATACTCACCGGTGTAATTTTTGCGCTGATCGCCTCTGTCGGATTTTCAGCCAAATCCATTTTGATCAAACTCGCCTACCTTGATCATGTTGATGCCATCACGCTATTGGCATTGCGTATGCTTTTCTCGGTACCCTTTTTTTTGGCAGTTGCAGTCTGGGTAAACAGGTGTCATGCGGTTTCACTCAAGCGGCAGGACTGGGTGGCTGTTCTGGTTTTAGGCTTGCTCGGCTATTACCTTTCCAGTTATCTGGATTTTCTGGGTCTGGAACATATTTCCGCAGGGCTGGAACGACTCATCCTGTTTCTGTATCCCACAATGACCGTACTCTTGTCGGCCTTCATTTATAAACGTTCGATAGGGCGTAACGTGATGATAGCAATGTTATTGAGCTATGCGGGAATCCTGTTTGTATTCCTGCATGACTTTGGGACTAACAAGGGGAATATTGTATTGGGTGCATCGTTTGTTTTCACGAGTGCGCTTACTTACTCCACTTATCTCGTCGGGGCAGGCCATGCAATCGCACGTATCGGTGCAACAAAATTTACCGCTTATGCAATGGTGGTGGCAAGTGCTGCAAGCTTATTGCAGTTTGGCGTAACGCACCCAGTTTCAGCGTTGGTGCAACCCATAAAAGTGTATGAGTTGTCTTTTGCAATGGCGATTTTTTCGACTGTACTGCCAATATTTCTGCTCTCATACGCAATTCGTCGCATAGGCTCAGCGAGTAGTTCGTTAATTGGCTCGGCTGGCCCGGTGGCCACAATTGCACTGGCTTATGTGTTTTTGAATGAGGCTGTATCTCTGTTACAAATGCTGGGAACATCTTTAGTGTTAGCAGGGGTAGTGACGGTTAGTCTTAATACCTCCAAGTTAACATCTAAATAATCCACACGCTTGAAAACGGGAGGTTTACGTCACTACTGTCGCATGTTCACGCCCGGTACGCTGTTGCAACTCAGAAATAGTTAACGCAATTTTAACCAGTTCGGCAAGAGCAACTTTTGCCTCCAGTTTGTGGTTGGCCACATTTGCATCATAGGCCTCCAGATAAATACGCAGTGTCGCGCCTTCGGTTCCGGTACCTGAGAGCCTGAATATTATGCGTGAGCCATCGGTAAAAATAATTCGTACACCCTGCTTGGAGCTGACACTACCATCTACCGGGTCGGTATAACTAAAATCATCACACATTTTTACCGTGTATTTACCAAACGAGGCCCCTTGTAATACATTGAAGCTGGCCTGCAAATGGTCCATCACCCCTTGAGCAGCGTCGCTGGGCAAGCTTTCATAGTCATAGCGTGAATACACATTACGCCCAAAACGGGCCCAGTGTTTGTTTACAATTGTTTCTACAGACAAACGCCTGACTGCAAGTATATTGAGCCAAAATAGTACGGCCCATAGGCCATCTTTCTCGCGTACATGGTTCGAACCGGTGCCAAAACTTTCTTCTCCACAAAGGGTGACTTTCCCGGCATCCATCAAGTTGCCAAAAAATTTCCAGCCGGTAGGCGTTTCGTAACAAGGAATTTTTAGCAATGCTGCTACGCGATCAACCGCTGCGCTCGTGGGCATTGAACGTGCAACGCCAGCCAACCCACTTTTATATGCTGGTACTTGCGTGGCATTAGCTGCGAGCAGGGCGAGACTATCGGAAGGTGTGACAAAAAACTTCTTGCCCAAAATCATATTCCGATCGCCATCCCCATCTGATGCCGCACCAAAATCGGGCGCTTTATCGCTATACATAATTTTGACTAATTCATGTGCATAGGTCAGATTGGGGTCGGGGTGTCCACCTCCAAAGTCTTCTTTGGGTATTGCATTCATCAAGCTTTCGGCGGGAGCACCGAGGCGCTGCTGTAAAATTTCAACTGCATAAGGGCCATTGACTGCATGCATCGCGTCAAATTTAATGCGAAAACCACTGGTCAGAAGATCGCGTATGGCTGAAAAATCAAACAAGGATTCCATCAAATCGGCGTAGTCGCTTACAGGATCAATCACTTTCACCGTCATTGATCCAAGCTGACATACGCTTACGATATCAATCGGCACATCATCCGCATCAAGGATATGGTATTGGCTGACAGATTGACTCGTGGAAAAAATTGCATCGGTCACCGTTTCAGTGGCGGGGCCACCATTGCTGCCGTTGAACTTAATGCCAAAATCCCCTTCGGGCCCGCCGGGATTGTGACTGGCAGAGAGGATAATGCCGCCAAAGGTTTTATACTTGCGGATAACACAGGATGCGGCAGGAGTTGAAAGTATGCCGCCTCGCCCCACCAACACTTTCCCGAAACCGTTGGCGGCTGCCATCTTCAGAATTATTTGTATTGCATGACGATTATAAAATCGACCATCCCCTCCTAATACCAGGGTAGAACCCTTTGGCGCGGCAATACTATTAAAGACAGACTGAACAAAATTTTCCAGATAGTGTGGCTTTTGAAAGTCGGTCACTTTTTTGCGTAGCCCAGAGGTGCCAGGTTTTTGGTCTGTAAAGGGCCGGGTGGGGATGGTGCGTATGTCCATGGCTTTCCTTGGGTGAGGTAGTATTCGTGTTCAATAATATCATCACATTTCATTTTTGCGATTGCTGTGAGTAGAAAATTACTGTTTTTCAAAGATAAGGCTTTACACCAAGCTATGATTGGGTGTTAAATTTCCATACTAAAATCAGTGCGATGCGTAACTTAACATGTGTTAGCGGATGTATTAAATGAGAGAGGCAATCAATGAAAGTTAAAAATACATGGCTTGCTCTGGTACTGTGCTTGTTTGCAATTGGCAGCGTATTACAGGGTTGCGTGACTTACTTTGCCACTGAGGTGGATACTGGTGAGAAGGCGTATTACGACAAACCTATTTTGACGGATGAGATATTGGCGATAGGCCGGCCGGATGACGACCTCCTTAAAAAAATGGAACTCAGCAACACCATTGCATTCATCGGCAGAAAAAATACCTATATGCTTTACTTGGGTGGAGAGGAGTTGGAGCAAATCTCAAAGCTTAAGCTGAACGGTAAGCGCATAACCGTTTCTTCTGAACAGAAACTTTTTCTGAAAGACAAGCAAGTTTGGGGGGAAATTGAGCTCTACTACCGTGGTGACAAAGAAGTCTCTACAGAAGAAATGTCTGAACTTAAAAAAGGCGGATTTACCCCGTACAAAGATTCGGACAAAAGACAGAATTTCGAGACAAGCATAAGAATAGAGGGTGTGGTTTATCCTGCAATCAAAATGACGGATGATCAACTTTCGAAATTGAAAGTTACACGGCGGTTTAATCTCTATAACCCACGCGAATCATCACCCCCCATGCTGGGCAAAGTACTGAAAGTTCCTGTCGTTGCCACAGGCGTTGTAACTGATGTTATGTTGGCGCCTGTTTATCTGGGTTTGGGAGCTGCTATCGTGGTTATTGGGGTGGCTTTCAGTATACATTAAGTTTATTTCACATCACAACGGGCACTTGTTGGATGTCTGATAATTATGGTGTAAACATCTAGCGTGGCTTTGAAAAAAATTGACGTATTAACGGCTGTAATGCCGAAAGTAAGAGCTCATACGTAAAAAGACAAAAAATATAAAAGCTGTAACGATACCCGCGAGGTGGCTTAAGGGAACCGGTACAAAGTTTTCTTCGCTCATCAATAGCATCATTGAAGAACCGGTTACCATTTCAATGACGGTTTTAGCAATCAAACCTGCCAACATGCCAGAGCACAGCCAGCGCCATATGCCTTTCTCACCGATACCATGCAAACATAAATATGTAACGGCTGAAGAAACTATTCCTGAAAGTCCGGCATACAAATTCAGTTCGGGCGCCAGCATGAAAATTATCATGCCGATGATGATGGAAGAAAGTAAGCATAACGCCGGAAAAAAACGATAACCGCGAAGCTCAATAATGCTTCCAGTAATAAACCATGCGGCTAAGTTGTAACACAAATGGGCAAGAGAAAAATGCACAAAGTTGCCGGAGAACAACCGCCAAATTTCACCGTGAATAATTGCTGCGCGGTCATAAACCAACTGAACGCCCAGTTGCGGAAACACAAAGATAAGTACGGCGAAGAAAGCTGTTGCCAGCGTCCAAAGTGGCAACTTTGATGCAGTTAAGGGTGCCTTTTGTTCCATAAAAAATATACACCCAGTCCGATCAACATAATAAGCATGACAATGTCTACGCTTCCTCCGCCACCGCCACCGCCGATACGCAATAAATAACTTTCTGATCGTACAACCTTGTATTCTTCGGGACGCTCTTTAAGTTTTTCTTTGAACTGGGCTAATTGCCCATCAAGATTGATGATCATCGACTGCGCTGCTTCGCTAAAACCCCTGTCAGCATCAGCGCGTATCTCCTGACTTTGATCGACCAGCATAGACTCACCATTTACGAGGCTTGTGCCAGGTGCACGGAACAACATCTTGCGGCTCGAAATGTCATATACAACGGCATCCAGCATGGTATGGGTGTCATTCTTTTGCGCGGGCACAATAAGGGGGCCGTTCATTGTCCAATAGGTAAAATTGAGGGTTTGGTCAGTAAACTGCACTTGATCGTAGGACAATAAAACAATGACATCCAATTCAAGCATGGTACGAATTTGATCAAGATTTGCAAAGCTGCCACCCGGTGTAAGGTAAGCAGAAGGAATCAGTTCGATATTTTTGACAAAGGCATATTTTTTAAAGTTTAGCGCGACCTCTAGCATAAGATCGGTTTTTCTTTTTTCAGTTAAGGCAAGTTCGCCCCCCCCCTGAAATGGCGTAAACCCGGTACTGGTACGGCCTGAACGCATATCCATGCCAGAGGCGCTCGGTACAAATGCAATACCTACACGTAGTGGCAACGTTAAAACTGGTATCCCAGGTGTTACGATGGGATCTTTAGTCTTGGGAAATAAATAATCGACCACGCTGGTGGCATGTTTGGTCTTGCCACTGGCGCACCCCCCCATCAAGGCAAAGGAAAATAGGAGAGCGACATAAACAAAAAATATACTGAAGCTTGAACGTTTCATGGCGTCCTCTATAGTTTTCTAAACGAGAAGTAAAAATCTGCAACAGATATCAAATTAAAAACGACCAGGATAATCAGGCAAGCCATCAATGTAGCGCTGCTGGCTTTTCTATTACCTTGTACGCTTCAGGATTTTCTTTTATTTTTTCTCTGAATAAAGCGATTTGCGCATCCAGATTGATGATCATATCTTTTGCAGCACTTTCAATACCCTGTTCACTGTCGGCGCGAAGGTTACTCTTGAGATATCCCGGAGTAGAGTTACCTTTAATATTACTGAGCCCGGGTGCCCTGAAGAGTAATTTTCGACTCTTAATGTCGTAAACGACAGTATCAACCATGGTATGTGTATCATTCTTTTCCCCTGGCACAATTAAAACGCCGATCACTGTCCAGTAAGCAAGGCTCGCAAACCCTTCATCTGTAAACTGGGTCTGGTCAAAAGATAACAACGCAATCACATCCACTCCATATACAGAACGAATACGATCAAGGTTTGCAAAGCTACCCCCAGGTTTGAGATAAGAAGATGAAATAACCTTGATTTCCTTGATAAACGAATATTGTTTGAAATGCTCAGCCACCGCTTGCATCAGTTCTTTCTTTTTCTTTTCCGTATACCTGAAATTTTCAGAATCCTGTAATCCTGAAGATTGCAACAACCCATTTCCATAGTTTCCTCCGCCTTCACCCGGTACAAATGCGATACCAACACTCAGGGGAATATTTAATACGGGGATGCCCTGGCTTGGAACAGGGACTGTTTTGTCAGGATATAAAAAATTAACAGCGCTGGAGCTATGTTTGGTTGATCCTGTTGCGCATCCCGCACAACATATCAAAAGAGGAATTGATCTCAGTAATGACAGGGTATTACCATAGTTTGATCGTTTCATTTTGGAACTCATTAAAATTAACGGGAAAATGGCTTGTATCAATGTGTTACGTTCTTGTGATAATACCTTAACCAATCTTCAATCTTTAGCGGCGACACATTCTCCACCGCATCTTTTTGTTATGCAAACTTTTTTTTCCGATATTCTGAATTGGATATATAAAATACCCTATGCAGAAATTTCATTTTGCTAGATGTCCTTATTTCCGCAAGCCAGGTATATTCGTATAATTCCAATATAAGACTTTACATCCAGTTATCATCGGGTGTTAAATTTGCACCCTGTAGTTAGGTACCGTCTTTTGGCTTTAACATTAGCTCAATGCCGGGTTAGTTCTAGTGGTAAAACAAGGCACTCGTAACGCTTAGTCGCAAGTTCGATTCTTGCACCCGGCACCACTAATTGCTCAAAGTTGCGTGCATAAATTTATGCATCTCTTATATTCTGAAGGCTCTATTATGAAATTCAAGCACTTTAAAGGTGGTGTGTACGAATTGATCTGCGAAGCCACACTTGAATCAAACCCGCATATTGTCATGGTTGTATATCGCTCAAGTGAAGGTACTTGCTGGGTGCGGCCCCGAGATGTTTTTTATGAATTACTGGAACAGGATGGAAAGTTAGTACACCGCTTTGAGCCGATCAATTAAATTGATTGTTGAATTGAAAAAAATCTGACTGAAAACTTCAGATTTATGATTTTCCGAAAACTGATTAATGATAAGTACACAAAAAAACAGTTAATCAGTACGTAATTTATTGTAGTGTGTTTTTTAAAAAATGTAAGCATGCGTCTGCATTTAATACCATCATTTTTTTATGCACAAATTCTGTTGATAACTTTGTGGGTAAAAATTTTTAACAGACTCCAACCCCATATTCGGCAACAAAATCTAGCTATTGCCTATTTTTTGTGCGATATAATAACTTATAATTATTCAATTGGTTAGCAATTTATTTTGCTTATTCTCCAATTGTAAATAGGAAGAATCACTACAAAGTACCGTCTTTATTTGGTTTGTGGATTATTAGTGTTTGTCAATATGCCTTTTGGCATACTTCTATCAAACAAGTTGAGACTTATTTTAGGTTGTTGAGATTGTTGAATGAAATCAAATGTCCGTTATTTTTTTAAATAAATGACTATCCTTAATTTAGATCAAGGTAAATATCAAAAATTTTTTTGAAGGTTTAGAGTGATCAACTCAGGATAAATCCTCATCCTAAAATACTCACTCTGGGTTAAGCTTCGTCCTTTCTTAATGCACCGAGATTTTTAACATGGCCCAATATGTAATGTCCATGCTCCGCGTGAGCAAAGTCGTCCCTCCCAAGCGTCAAATCATCAAAGACATCTCCCTCAGCTTCTTCCCCGGCGCCAAAATCGGCCTGCTCGGCCT
>Ga0315270_10000135_pt1 | contig 41822 bp, 36 predicted proteins | sample C1_bottom_MG_FD_204932 | JGI IMG/M metagenome (GOLD analysis project Ga0315270, IMG submission 204932) | Sediment microbial communities from Yellowstone Lake, YNP, Wyoming, USA - C1_bottom | ecosystem: Environmental > Aquatic > Freshwater > Lake > Sediment | place: USA: Wyoming | collected... | reverse complement strand
CTTGCGGTCAGTCACTCGGAAACGGGCGCCCATGCTACATCTGATGCGTCAAACTCGCCTTAGGTTCAATACTGGCGCGGGTTTGATTCACAAATTTGATGTCGCCAGGTTGTGCGACAGGCTCAAGGATATGGGAAATCACAATGAAACTTCTGATTGTCGAAGACGATCCGCGGGCGGCCCTGGCGCTTGAACGCAGCCTCCGCCAACATGGGTTCACCGTGGAGACGGCCTACGACGGCCTTCAGGGCCTTGCTCTGGCCAAGCAGGAGGCCTTCACTTGTCTCATCCTCGACGTGATGCTGCCCGGGATGGACGGATTCACCCTTGCGGCTGAACTGCGCACGGCCGGCATCGATACACCCGTGATCTTCCTCACGGCCCGGGACGCTCTGCCTGACCGGATCCGTGGCCTGGAGGTGGGGGGTGGGGACTACCTCGTCAAGCCCTTCGCCTTTTCCGAATTACTGCTTCGGATCAACAACCTCCTCCAGCGGGGAAGCGAAACGCTCACCAAAGACCTCCTCATCGGCGACTTGTCCATCCATCGCGCCCAGCGGAAGGTCTACCGGAGCGGGAAGCGCCTGGATCTGAGCAATCAGGAATTTGCCCTTCTCGATCTGCTGGCCCGGAACCGGGGCAACATCGTCACCCGGGCCCGGATCGCCGAGGAACTCTGGGAACTGGCCTTCGATGGCGATTCCAACCTGGTGGACGCCGCCATCCGGCGCCTGCGGAAGAAGGTGGAGGATTCCTTCCAAGGCAAGCTCATCCACACCCGCCGGGGGGTGGGGTACATCCTCGAGGCCCCCGGTGATTGATCTGCTCAGGCGGTCCCTGCTGGTCCGGCTGTCCCTGGGGTTCGCGCTCACCCTTTCGGGGCTCGTGGGCGCCTCCGGACTCTTTCTCTATTCCTCCATCAAGCACATCGTCTACACCCAGATCAACCGGGACTTCATCAACGCCGCCAAGCTACTGCTCCATAAGCTCGACGACGACCGGCTGCCCCTGGACAAGGAGATCCTGGACGTTGGGGAGCATTTCCTCGTACGGGTGATGGACACCACGCCCAAGGTCCTTCTTCAGACCCGCGGCATGGACAAGAAGTTCCCGCTTCTGTACGCGCCCGCGGGCCCTGGGGATTGGATCTGGTCCAGCGGTCCCTCAACACCGGACCATGCCCCCCGGTCCCTTCGGATCCGCTACCACGGGGGCTGGATCCAGATCTCACGGGACATCAAACCCGAAGAGATCCTGCTCAGGCAGTTCTTCCATTCGATGCTCGCTCTGTTGGCCATCTCCCCCCTCATTGGCGCGGCCTTCGGCTACTGGCTCGTCAAGATGGGCCTCAAACCCCTTCGCTACCTGGAGGATGAGGCGCAGAACCTCCGGCCTGGCAATCTGGGGATCCGCATTGATTCCCACCGGCTGCCCACCGAGCTGGCCCCGCTGTCCCTGGCCCTGAACCACAGCATTGCCCGCCTCGAATCCGCCTTCGCCCGCCTGTCCGAACTCAACAGCGACGTGGCCCACGAATTGAGGACGCCAGTCCATTCCCTCCGCCTGGAGGCCGAGAGCATCCTCGCCAGCGAGGACCTTCCCGAGGTAGTGGAAGAGCAGCTGGCCGGCATGATGGACACCCTGGACCATATGGCGGCCCTCATCGAACAAATGCTGTTCTTGGCCCGGTCCGAGGATCCTGCGAATCAGGTGGAGATGCTGCCCATGAATGTCAGGGAGCTGCTGGAGACCGTTCGGGAACCCTTTGTACCCCTCGCAGAGGAGAATCAGATTTCGGTGGAGGTCTCAGCCCCGGAAGGTCTCACACTCCAGGGGAACGCCACCCTGCTCCGGCGGGCCCTCCACAACTTGCTGGCCAACGCCATCCGCCATTCCGCTCCGGACAGCACAGTGCGCCTGGGGGCCTCCCACGGACCCGACGGCGTCGTCCTGGTAGTGGAGGACCGGGGCGAGGGCATCCCCAAGCAGTTCCTCTCCAGCCTGGGTCAGCGGTTCGTCCGCACCGACGCTTCCCGCAGCCGGAAGCGCGGTGGAGCCGGACTGGGCCTCGCCATCGTGAATGGCATCGCCAAGCTCCACGGGGCCACCCTTCGATTCGAGAGCGAAGAAGGTGTGGGCACAGTGGCGAGGATCACATTCCCCACAACCTGATCAAACAGTCAGGTTCGCGTCATCCAGGGATCAGGCTGCTGACTTAACTTACCCGTGGGTCAGGATCGACTCGTCAACTAATGCGCCGACCGCGCGGGAGGTTTCCACATGAAATTGCTCCGTTACATCGCCCCACTGCTGCTGGGTACAGTCCAACTGCTGGCAGTCCCTGCCTTCAGCCGCATGACGGGCACCAGCTGTAATGCCTGCCACGCCACTCCGACCTGGCAGCTCACCACCATGGGTCTGGAGTTCCTGAAGAACGGCCACCGCATGGAAGCTCTGAAAGTGGACGCCAAAGAACAGAAGCTGGACAACTACCTCAGCTTCGTCTGGAAGGGCCGCGCCTACGGCGACACCCTGGACAGCCAGCGCACGGGCCTGGCCAATACCCAGAAGCCCGCCACCAACTTCGAGCAGCACAGCTTCTCCCTCTACACCGGCGGCGCGCTGTCCGACCGCTTCTCCTACTTCACCGAGCTCTACCTGAACGAGAACACCGGCAACACCTCCGGCGCCAACGTGGTCCAGGGTGACGCCGCCCGCAAGAAGCTCGCGGAAGCCTTCCTCCATTACAACCAGCCCATCAACAAGGACCTGTTCCTGTCCGTGCGCGCCGGCGAGATCCTGCCCGGCATCCTTCACGTCTTCGGTGTGGGCGCCCGCAGCGCCGAGCAGCGCGCCCTCGTGCTGAACGACCCTCTGGCCGGCAACAGCAACACCTTCCGCCCCTTCAGCCGCCAGCAGGGCATGGATGCCACGCTGAATAGCGCGCACTCCGAGACGTCCTTCTCCGTGGGCGTGGTGAATGGCTCCAGCACTTCCGTCACCAACTCTATCGACGCCGACAACCACAAGGACTGGTACGCCTCCGCCCTGTGGAGCTTCGACAAGAATCAGAGCGCCGTGGGCCTCTACCACTACGAAGGCCAGTATTCCAACTACGCCACCGCCAATGACTTCGCCACTGCCCTGACCTTCGACAACAAGTTCAAGAAGGATGGCCTCCTGGCCCGCTTCATCCGCGACAAGTTCCGCGTCGTGGGCGCCTACTTCCTGGGTGAAGAGACCATGAACCTGGGCGGCACCAAGACCAAGAACAAGGGCTATTACGGCCTGGTGGACTACAACTTCACCGACAGCTTCGGCATCTTCGCCCGCCTCGACAATCTGGATCCCAACAAGGACATCGCCAACAACGAAACCAGCATGGCCATGATCGGCCTGAACGGCATGCTCTACCAGAGCGACAAGAGCGGCGCCCGCTGGAACTTCGAGTACACCGAAAAGCAGTCCTACCTGGGCGGCAACATCACTACCGCCGGCACCACCAAGTTCAAGGACAAACGTTACTTCGCCCAGATCACCTGGGGCTTCTAACTCTGACTGAAGGCTTTGGGGGACGGCGCGGCGGATTCCGCCGCGCCGTTCTTTTGGTCGATATCGCGCATCCATGCATGCAAGAGTGCTTGTGCCGCTCAGTTCAACCTGAGCCTACCCTCCCGCTGCAGGGGCCGCGCCGCGCCCAGGGCCAGGAGGGCCGGATCGCCCAGGACGGCCACGCTGCGCCTGGCGCGGGTGAGGGCCGTGTAGAGGATCTCGCGGGTGAGCAGGGGGTGGTCCTGCTCCGGAAGCACCAGGGCCACGTGCTCGTACTCGGAGCCCTGGGCCTTGTGGACCGTCAGCGCATAGGCATGCTCCAGCCCCGCCTGCACCGCCTCCAGAGGGAACCAGGCCGGACCGTCCGGCCGGAGGAACACTACTTCGGGTCGCGGTGGGGCGCCATCGCGGGATACGAGCGCCACCAGCCCCTGGTCGCCGTTGAAGAGGCCCCGGGCATAGTCGTTGCGCCGCGCCAGGACCGGCTCACCGGGCAGGAAGGGGGCAGGCGCCCGGCGAGGTCCCACGGCCTTCAATGCCTCGCCGTGAAGGAAGGTGTTCACACCGTCGGTGCAGCGCAGCCCCTCACCTTCCCGCAGGAGGCAGAGCAACCGTGCGGCGTTCCAGCCTGCGGCCAGGACGTCCAGGCGCTCCAGGGAGGTGGGGTCGAGTACGCCTTCACGCAGGCTCAGAACCGGTGCTTCTGTGGGACGGCGGCCACGCCAGCGCCGCAGGAAGGTTCGCAGGTCCGCGTCGTCCGAAGGCCACAGGCGGATGCCCGGCGCCTCCATCTCGTCCAGACCGGCCGCCGGCGTAAGCGCGGGATCCCGCCCTGCGCCCAGGGCCTGGGCGGCCTCCAGGATGGCCCGGCCGCCGGGATCCGCTGCGTCCAGGCGGTGGCTGCGGGTGAGCCGCGCCACGGCGTCGGGCAGGCCCGCCACCAAGTCGCGGAACACCGTGCCCGCCTCCACGGAAGGCAGCTGGTCCGCGTCGCCCAGGAGCACCAGGCGAGCGCCCACGGGCAGGGCGTCCAGCAGGGCATCCATGAGCTCCAGGCCGATCATGCTGGCTTCATCCACCAGTAGGACCTTCAGGCGCAGGGGATGCGCGGCCCCGTGGCGGAAGCGCCCCAGACGCGGATCCCAGCCCAGCAGGCGGTGGAGCGTGCGGGGTTCCGGCAGGGCCTCACTCACGCCGCCGACCGACTCTCCCATCCGTTGCGCGGCCTTGCCCGTGGGCGCCGCCAGGGCGATGGCTTCCGGGTCCAGGCCCGAGGCCAGCAGGGCACGGAGGATGGCCGACAGAATGGAGGTCTTGCCCGTGCCGGGGCCGCCTGTCACGAGGACCAGGGGCCCGCGCACCGCCGCCGCCACCGCCGCCCGCTGCTCGGGATTGAGTGGCACTGGCGCGGCCAGGACCTCGTCCGGCGGCGCCAGCTCCCGCGGGGGCTGGGCCAAACGCTCCCGGATGCGCGCACCGATGTGGGTTTCGGCGGCCACCAGGCGACGGGAGGCCAGGGTGTTCCCGATCCGCACCAGGGGCCGCCCCGCCTCCGGGCCACCCACGAGGATCTGCAGCCGGGGGTCCTCCAGGAAGGCCGCCCAGTCCACGGGGGCTTCCCCGAAAGCACGATGCAGCGCCTCCAAGGGCGGCCCCGCCAGGGCCAGCCGGCTGCTGCCCTGGGCTTGGGCCGCGAGGAGGAGGCTCAGCAGCAGGTGCAGCCGCCGCCGGGTGGGACCGTCCAGGTCCTTGGGGATCCGCGCCAGCTCCCAGGCCAGCACCACCAGGCCGGGATCGCCCGCGGCCCGCAGCCAGGCCTCCGGTGCGAAGGGGCGGCCCGCCAGCACGCCCAGGGGATTGGGGAACTCATACGCGCGAGTGTTCATGGATATAAAACCACCACGGAGCCACGGAGGGCACGGAGATAGAACACGGAGAGGACACAGAGAAAGCAACCGTCTACTCGGCCTTTCTCCGTGAGTGCTCCGTGGGCTCGGTGCCTCAGTGGTGAATCTCTAACCATGGGATACGCATCAGCCACGGAGCACCTCCGCGCCGAGGTCCGCCAGCTCCCGCTCCCAGGTCCGCACGTCGGCCCAGGCGGGCCGGGAGGTCCAGACACCGGCCTCGGGCAGGCCCCGCAGGAAGACATAGAGCACGCCGCCGAACCGCGCCTCGTAGGCGGCCTCGTCCCGGATGCCGAGGAAACGCAGGGCCGCCAGGGTGTAGATGCGGACCTGGAGTTCGTAGTGCTCGGCCACGCAGGCCTCCAGCGCCTCCGCGCCGTAGTCCGGCAGGCCGTTGCTCTTCCAGTCCAGCACGTAGGCGCGGCCATCCTTCTCGAACAGCGCATCCATGCTGCCGCCCAGGAAGTCCGCGCCGCCGGGCAGGCCCGTGAGGAAGTCCAGCTCCCGCAGCAGGCGGTCCGCCGAGGCCAGGGGCGCGGGGCCGCCCACGAGGGGCAGCGGCGTGGTGAAACCCAGGAAGACGCGGCGGGCGGCCTCCTTCGCGGCCTCGGGGCCCAGGTCCGCCAGGGCGGCCCGGCGCAGGATGGGTTCGCGGGTTTCAGGTTCTCGCCACCAGCTGTCGAAATCATCCCGCAGGCTCGATGAATCCACCCCTTCCAGCAACTCGTGCAGCAACGTGCCGATGTGCCGGCCCCGGGGCAGGCCGTCGGGCACGGCGCCGGGCGTATCCGGTTCGGGATCCTCCGCTTCAGAGACCCGCGCCTCCTCCAGCCGCCGCTGCAGGGCCGTGAAGCTGGTGGTGCGGCGGGGCCGGGCCGCCACCCGCAGGGCCCCCGCATCCAGCGTGGGAGCCTGGATCGCCGTGGGTGGCGGCGTCCAAGCCGCCAGGGTGGAGACCGGAACCGCGGGCGCCGAGGCTTCGATCCCGGCCAGGGGCACCACGGAGATATTGGAATCCGCCCCGGATTCCAGCAGGGGCCTCAGCACGCGGTTGAGGACCTTCAGGGGACCCTTGGGATGGACGGGCTCGCCCTGCTTCGCCTTGGAGGTGGCGTCCACCACGAAGCCGGGCACCACCAGGCGGGCCTTGGCGCGGGTGAGCGCCACGTACATGAGGCGCTCCTGTTCGTGCGCCTCTTCGTCAGCGATGGCCCCTTCGATGGCGGATCCCTTCGGGGACTTCCCCAGGTAAAGGCAGCGCCGCCCCTGGCCATCGTGGAAGCGGCGCAGGGAGGAAGGCCGCCCTTCACCGGGCGCGAAGACCGCCACCACGGGCGCTTCCAGGCCCTTGGCCGCGTGCAGGGTGAGGATCTGCACCGCGTCGGCCCGGCCTTCCAGCCGCTGCTGGTCGCCGCTCTCACCCGGGGGGAAGTCCAGTCCCCGCCCCCAGCGGCGCAGCTGGCGGATGAGCAGGGCCAAGTCCCCGTGCCGCTCGCCGGCCGCGCGCACCAGCAGCTCGCCCAGGTGCCGCAGGTTGGTGAGGGCGCGCTCGCCGTCCTGGAGCAGCAGCAGGCGCTCGGCCACGGCGCTGTCCCGCAGCACCTGGTCCACCAGCTCCGCGCAGCGGCGGCGGTGGGCAGTCTCGCCCCAGGCGCGCAGGCGCTGGAGGGCCGGATGATCCTCCCGCAGGTCGTGCATGCCCTCCAGGTCGCGGAGGGAGAGGCCGAAGAAGGGCGTCATCAGGGCCCGCGCCAAGCGGCCCCGGTCCCGGGGATCCTCGATGGCCCGCAGCAGGTTCAGCCAGGCCGCGGCCTCCGGAGTCTGGAACAGGCCCTTCTGCTTGAAGAAGGCGAAGGGCAGGCCCGCCGCGCCCAGGGCCTCGGCCATGAGCCGCCCCTCGGATTTCTTCCCCACCAGCACGAAGACATCTCGATAGGACAATGGCTGTCGATTCCCATCCGGCCCGAAGCGGGCGCCGGAGGCCAGCAGATCTTGGATCTCCCGGGCCAAGCCCAGGGCCACGCGGCGCCAGAGCCCCATGCCACCGGACAGCTCCTCCACCCGCAGCACCCGCAGGGGCGGCAGGGGCGTGCCCTGCGCATCCTCCAGACCCAGGCCTGGCCGGCCACAGGTGACGGGATGGAAGGCCACCTGCCCAGTGAAGAAGGCGGGATGGGCGAAGATCCGCGCGCTGACCCGCAGCAATGGAGCGGTGGAGCGGTAGTTCTCCGCCAGGTCCACGGCCTGGCCGTCCTCTGTCAGCAGGTCCCGCGCCGCGAGGTAGGTGGGCAGGTCGCCGCCGCGGAAACCGTAGATGGCCTGCTTGGGATCGCCCACCAGCACCAGCTCGTGGCCTTCATGGTGGAACAGGGTGCGGAAGATCTCCCACTGGGCCGCATCCGTGTCCTGGCACTCGTCGATGAGGGCCACCTCGAAGCGTTCGCGCAGCCGTGCGGCCAGGGCCTGTCCGCCCTCCCCCGCCAGGGCGTCCCGCACTCGCAGGATCATGTCGTCAAAGTCGAAGAGGCCCTCGGCTGTCTTCAGGGCCTCCAGCCGCGCCTGTACGGGGCCCAGGAAACCCTGGACCAGCACGGCTTCCGGCGGGGCCGGATCGAAGGTCAGGCACCAGTCCGCGAAGGACTTCGCCGCGCCCGCCAGCCCCTCCTTGGACGAGGCCTTCCGCAGGCTGTCGAAGCCCAGGTCCTCCAGGCCCGTCGCGAAGCCGAAGGCGCTGCGCTCCAGCAGCCCGAGAAAGGGCGCCAGCCGGGCCTGGGCGGCCTTGAGCGTGGCGGCGTTCACCTTCGCCGCGGCCCAGTCTGCCACGACGGCATGAGGATCGATCCCCGCTGGAAAGCCCCGCCGGTGGGCCTCCGCAGCTTCCACGCCGGGCAGGCAAAGGGCGCGCTCGCGGTGGACCTCGCCCAGCAGGTCGCCCAGGTTCTCCACGGTCCAGCCCGCCTCCAGGGCCTCGCGCAGCAGGCCCCGCAACTCGGGCGCCGCGGCCAAGTCGCCACGCAGGAGATCCATCCAGGCGCGGTCGAAGAGCTGGCGGGCATCGCCCTGGGTCTGGTCGAAGAGGCTGCGGCGCTCCAGCGCGCTCTCCTGGAGCACCCGCTGGCAGAAACTGTGGATGGTGGCGAGGGTGGCCCGCTCCATGGAAGCCCGGGCCTGCTTCAGCCGCCCGCGCGCCGTTTCATCCAGGATCCAGCAGGGCGCGCCCTCGGCGGCCTCGGGACCGGGGAAGGCCAGCAGCCGGTCCAGGAGGGCGCGGATGCGCGTCCGCAGTTCCAGGGCCGCCTTTTCGGTGAAGGTGACGACGAGGATGCGGTCCAGGGGCACGCCCGCCAGCACGCGGTCGGCCACCAGGTGCTCGATGGTGAAGGTCTTCCCCGTGCCCGCGCTGGCCTCCAGCACGGCGAAGGGATGCGGGATGCGATCCAGCACGGAGGGACGCGGAATGCGGACCGGGGCGTTCATGCCGTGCCCCCTTCCCCGCGGCAGGCCCGCAGGAAATCTCCCAGGCGGCGGTCCGCGCGGTCCTGCCAGTCCGGCGCGGGCGGCAGATCCACCGCCTCGGGCACCGGCCCTCCCAGGCTGGAGAACCAGGCTTTGGGCTGGTCCCGCTTCTTCTCGATCCAGTCTTCCAGATCCGAGGCCCCCGCCAGCAGGGCCTCCACGGGCAGCGGCCCCGGATCGCCGGCCAGCAGGTCTCCGCACCAGGCCCGCAGACGGGCCTCGGCCGACTCCGGCGTCCACTCCGGAAGGGGAAACTCCCAGCGCTCCGCTTCGCCCTTGTGGACGCTCAACACCACGACGCAGCCAGGGCTGGGCAGGTCCCGCGCCCGCAGGGCCGCGTGGGCCACCCAGGCCGAGAGCAGGGCACGCCCGTCCGCGTCCTGGGGCGGTTTTCCGGAGCCCGGGGGCTCCTTTTCCGAAAGCAGGAGGAAGCCGTCGTCGGTCAGCGGCGGTGTGGCGCCATCGAGATCCACCCGGAGGACGCCATTCCCCCGCTCGAAGGTCCAGCGGAAGGGTTCATGATCCTCGGCGGGCAGGCCTTCGACGCCTGGCGCGCCGAAGCGCAGCACCCGCGGAAGGCCACCCGCCCACAGCGATCGCCAGCCTGCGAGGGTGGCCTGGGCCCGGGCCCGCTCCGCCTCGGCGAAGGTGCCCATGGGGGCCTGGGCGGTGGCGAGACCGCGCCGCCAGCCCCGCTCCAGGGCCGCGACCGGATCGGCGCCGCCCAGGCTTTCCCAGAAGGCGGTGTGGAGCCAGGTCCGCCGCGCCAAGAAAGGCGTTTCGAAGGCCTCCTCCTCGCGCTCGGCGGCGTCCTCCTCATCTTCGTACTCGGCTCGCAGCCCCAGCCGCACGGCGGCCCCGCCCTGGATTGGATCGCACAGCCACGCCTTCAACTGGCTGAAGCTGATCCGCAGCCGGGCGGGGCCTTCCGTTCCGGTTTCCAGCGGCGGAACCTGGCGCACCAGTGCCGCCAGGACGGGCCGCGTGACCGGGGCGAGATCGAGGTCGGACAGGGCCGATCCCAAAGCCGGTCCTGCCGCCGCGCGCAGGGTGGCCCCCAGCTCCGCGGCCCGGGCCTCGCGCTGGGCCTCCGGGTTGAACTCCGGTGGCGCGGCGGGATCGAAGGCTTTCGGATCGTGGCGGCTCACGGGCGGGGTCCACCGCAGCGCCATCCACCCCTCCGTGCCAACCAGGGCCGTCCCCAATTCCCGCAGATCCTCCAGCAGGGGCGAGGGCTCCAGGCCCGTACCGTCCGCCGGGTCGCGGCGCACGTAGGACAGGTGCAGGTGGCGGCGGGCGCAGAGCAGGCTCTCCAGGAAGAGGTAGCGGTCCTGCTCGGCGCGGGAGACATCGCCGGGCTGCCGCTGGGCGCTGCGCAGGTCCAAGGGGTTGCGCACGTCCTGGCCCGGGAACACACCTTCGCCCAGGCCCATGAGGAAGATGGCCTGGAACGGCAAGGCCCGCATGGGGGCGTAGCTGGCCACCATGACGCCCTGGCCCAGGGTGGCGCCATCCCGGCGCAGGCCGTCGAGGGCTTCCAACGCCAGATCCAGCACGGCGGCATAGGGCAGCATGGGCGCCACCAGGCCCGGCACCTCCAGAGCCTCCAGCCCCTGCAGGGCGCGCTGGAGACGGGCCAGGGGAGCCGCATCGGCATCCCCGTCCCCCAGATGGCCACCCACGAAGCGCGCCAGCGCCAGGGCCCAGGCCGAGGGTGAGAGGCGCTGGTCCCGCAGCCACCGCGCGTCCGAAAGCAGGCCTTCGATGCGGGCGAGGAACGCGCCACCCTGGTCCGGCGGCGTCACGGGATCCGACAGCCGGCCGTCCAAGTCCAGTTCGCCCGGCGACATGACGGCCCCCAGGGCCAGGCGTCGCGCCCCCATGGCCCAGGTCCAGAGGTCACCGGAATCCGGGTCACCGGACCCTTCAAGGCCCCGCACCACGCCCAAAGCCTCGCAGAGCGCGGCCCAGTCGCCCTCCAAGTCCGGGTGACGGGCCACCAGGGCGGGATGATCCACGAGAGACAACACCTCCGCCCGCGTGAAGTCCGACAGGGGCAGGCGCAGGAGGCGCCCGGCGCCATCCACCAGCTCCGCCAGGCGGCGGCCGCCTTCGTCGCCGGCCACCCAGGGCAGGCGGTGGCAGGCCTCGAAGGCCGCCCGCAGGTGATCCAGATACTCGTCCTTCTGGCTGGGCGGCACGATCACGGCGATGTCGGAGAAGCGGAGTCCATCGGCCTGCACGCGTTCCCAGATGGCCGAGGCCACTGCTTCGGCCTCGCGCCGCAGGCTGGCGCAGGCGGCCACGCGCAGGCTGCCGTCCACGGGCAGAGGAGGATCTTCAGGAACGGTGGGCGCCCGGTGCAGCAGGTCGGACTGGAGGCGGGCCAGCAGGGTGTCTTCTTCCGGCTCCTGGAAGTGGTCCTCGAAGTCGCAGTCCACCAGGTCGTTCAGCAGGCGGACGTTCTCGCGGCCGGGGCGCCCCCACCGCTGAAGCCCCAGGTGCTCCTCCTGCAGGAGGCCGTAGGGATCGTCCTCGGGCGGCGCCTCGCGAGGGCCGCGCACATCCTCCCAGTACTCGCCGCAGGGGTTCAGCACATAGAGATCCACAGGCCGGAACGACCCCAGGCGGCGGAAACCGTCGTGGTAGGCGCGGGCCATCTGCGACAGGCCGAAGGCGAAGAGGCGGTCCGGGAAATGGCCCCGAGGCATCAGGTCGGAGGCGAAATACTCGGGCAGGCTGATCCAGCGGTGGGGCGCGGCCTCCAGGCCCGTCCGCAGGGCCTGCCATAGGCGGCGCTGTGGGGGCTCGCGGGGATCCTCCGACACGGCCCGGCCCTGCTCCCAGCGCGCCATCCACTCGGGCCGGGACAGCAGGTACTCCTCGTAGAGCCGCGCCAAACGCCCGCAGAGCTGGACCGTCCGGCGGCCGTCCCCGTCCCCCTCCAGGTAGGAGGCGAACCCCGTCTCCGCCATGAGCGCCCGGTCGCCGGCCAGCGCGAGCAGGCGCCCCTGGATGGCGGGCCGGTCCAGCAGGCGCAGGGGCCTTTCCTGGGCAGGCAGAGACTCCCGCCACACCTGGTCCAGGAAGAGGAAGCGCAGGTTGGCGGCGATGCCCAGGGCGTCGGCCAGTCCCTGCTGGAGCCAGACCTGCACGTTGCGGTTGGGCACCACGATGGCGATGGGCTCCCAGGGGCCCCGTTCGGCCCGGTGCGCCGCCACGTCCGAAGCCAGCCGCTCCAGCAGCGCCTCCGTCCGGTTCGAGTAGTGCAGGGTGGTCATGGGGTTCCAGAGTAGCGGAGGATTCGCGCCTGAAGACTGAGGACTCAGGACTCAGGACTCAGGACTCAGGACTCAAGACTTCTACCCCTTGCCATTGGACATCCACTGGCCAATCCTGGACCCGGAGGTCGCCATGGCCCGTGCCGCGTCCCGCAAGGTTCCCGAATCCACTCGCCCCGACGGTGCCAGCCTGGTGAAGCCCGAGCGGCTCCAGGCGGTGCTGGAGGCCATCCGGGACGCCGGGGAGCGCGGCGTCACCAAGGCGGGGCTGGCCCGCAAGCTGGGCGGGGTGGCCATGCGCACCGTGGACCGCGCCATCGTGCTGCTGGAGGAACAGGGGGGCCGCTTCGGCAAGGCCCGCGAAGGGCGGCCCGCTGTCATCCACTTCACCCTGGAGAAGGCCCCCGACTGGGACAGCAGGATCACGCCCCACGCCCGGCTGGCCCTGGAGGTGGCGCTCATGGCCCTGGAGGGCACGGCCACGGAGATGTGGTACGACCAGCTGGAGGGCCTGCGCGCCCTGGCGGACAGCCACCTCAGCAGCCGCGACCGGAACCTCTTCGACGCCCTCCAGTCCCACGTCTGCGTGCGGGGCGGCGCCGACGACCAGCAGGCCCTCGACACGAAGATGCTCACCCAGGTGCTCATGGCCCTGGGCCACCCGGAAGGCCCCCGCGAGCTGGAGTTGACCTACGCCGCCGCATCCACGGGCCGCACCAGCGCCCGCACGGTGGTGCCCTTCACCCTCACCCACGACGTGTTCTCCGGCGGCGCCTTCCTGCTGGCCTGGGACCCCGCCAAGCAGGAATCCCGGCACTTCCGCCTGGCCCGCATCGTCGAGGCGAAGGCACTGCCGAAGCGGGGCCTCATCCCCGACAAGCGCCCCCTGGAGCAGGCCCGCGAGCTTCAGATCGGCGGCTGGTTCAGCCCCGCCGCGCCCTTCCAGGTGCGCGTCCGCGTGGGCGGCTCCAACTGGCCCCAGGCCCTCCTGGACGCCCCCCCCGCCCTGCCCCGCATCGAAGTCCGCAAAGAGAAGGGCGGCACCGTGCTGCTCAGCTTCATGGCCACGGACCTCCAGGGGCCCACCCGCTACATCCTCCAGCTGGGTGCCGACGCCGAGGTCCTGGAGCCCAAGGCGCTCAGGACCCACCTCGCTTCCACCTTGAAGGGCATGGCGGCCAGATACCGTTAGCCGCCCCCTGTTCATTTCCCTTTGGCTTCGAGCGAGGCCAGGTACCCGCCAAGCGCATCGCGCCAAGGTCCACTTGGGACGGCGCGCATGAGCCCGCGAAGTGCACGCGCATGAGCAACTCGCAGCGCATCCGAGGGATCGATGGAGATGTCCGGCACCACACCGGTACCCTCCCAGCTCTGATGGCGGACTGCTGACCGGACGCTCCCGTTTGGGATGGTCACCTCGAACCGGGCATTCAGGAGGCACGGTCGGGCCTGGTTCCCCGCTCCAGCCGTCGTTTGACCAACCACCTCGGCGCGGTGGCGCTCTTGAAGGATGAATGCGAATCCCTCCCCCGCCGACCAGGTGTTCGCAGAGGTCAAGATGTAGGTGGGTCTTTGCTGGCTCCGGTCCAGAAGAGGCTTCGCTTCGGTCGCAAAATGAGTAACTTCTGCTGGTGGCCTCGGGACCACTTCGAATAGCGGAAGCCCCTGAGTCTCGAAAAAGTAGCTGGCCATTAATGCGAGAGTTCCCGATGAACCACCACCGTTTTCGCGAAGATCGAGAATGAGCGCATCTGTATGGCGCAGGCTTGCCATCGCCGCAGCAATGGCTTCCCGCGCCTCGCCCGGACGATAGAAGGCGGTGAGATTGAGATAGCCCACGTTGCCAGGCAGAACCTCGATTCGTTGAATACCGAAGTTCGAGCGGCGTGCGACCACCTCGCGGGAGGTACCGCCCACAGCGACAGACGATGCTGGATCGGAGGGTGCCTCCACGATGGGCGACACCACGAGGTGCTTGTCCCTGGTCATGGTGTAGAGATCGTCTGTCAGTACTTTTGCCAACTCCTCGAACGTGGAAACCTTCTGGTACCGGCCTTCCGCAAGGTGCTTTTGCAGGGCCTCCGACACCTTGGCGGCCACGACAGCGTCGAAATATTCACGGTTCAGGGTGATCCCAAGCGTCTCAACTGTTTCCCGAACGAGGGTCGGATTGAATGGTGCCACTCCACTGTTGGACGGTCTGGAATCAGAAGGCGAGATGGCCGATAGTCCGATGCAAAGAGCCAGACCAGCAAGGAGCAGGGCACGTGCCATGGAAGTCCATCCATTCAGAAGGTGATGGAACCAACATGACCGGGCTTCGAGGGCACTTGGCACCGCGACACCTGGTGCCCTTTGTGGTCAATTGGCGATTGATCTATCGGATTCCCCAATTCTGAGGCAGGCCTGTCCAGTTCTCAGCCCTGCTTCCCGCCACGGGTGTTGCTTTCGATGGCGCAGAGCAGGCCCAGGAGTTCGGAGGCCATGTAGCCGCCCAGGAGGCCCAGGGCTGCGGAGCCCAGGCCGACCAGCAGCATGGCGAGGCCCGCGGGGAAGGGGTCGCCGCCGGCGCCGGGCAGCAGGAGGCGCAGTTCCGCCAGTTCCGGACGGGCTTCGCCGGCGCTGATCCAGATCATGAGGGCCCCGCCGGTGCCCAGGACGGCCATGAGACTGGCGTAGAGTTCCCCGCCCAAGCGCAGGAGCAGGCGGGTCAGGGGGATGATGACCTCTCCCGCGACCTGGGGCATGGCGGCCACGTCCTGGGCCCGCAGCCAACTGAGGTGGGCCACCAGGTAGACGGCCAGGGCCAGGGCCGCCTGGAAGACCACCTGGCCGAAGATCGCCTGGCTGCTCGACCCCCCGCCCCGCCACAGCTCGATGGATAGCCAGATCCCCGCCACGATGGCCGAGACGGTCCACAGCCTGAGCAGCCAGGAAAAGACCTGCTTGAAGAGGCTGCCCTCGGAGATGAGGCGAAGCAGGGCCGGGACGAGGGGAAGCTTCGGCATGGGGACCTCCGGTGGCTTGGAATGAGACCTCCAGCCTCGGAAGATCCTGCCTGGACGTCAAGAGCGGATGGCATGAGGAAGGGCCGGCGCCGCCGGTCCTTCCCCATGTTCGCTCGTTCCCTGCTACTTCTTGGCGGTTTTGGGGGCGCCGAGATCGCGGAGGGCCACCTGGCCCTGGCGGCCGTAATCGATGGCTTCGCCGAGGATGCGGGCGGCTTCCTGGGGGGCATGGAAACCCATGGAGTTCTCGGCGTTGACGAAGTCGACGCGCCACTGGGCTTTGCGCTGGTACTCGTAGATGGGCTTCAGCTTCGCCTCGTCCGCGCCGGCCTTCTTGGCGGCGACAATATCGTCGATGAGGTTCACCACGGCATCCTCGGCGCGATCCATGAGGGCCTTGGTGCGATCCTGGATGGCCGTGACGCGGGCCTTCAGCTCCTCCTCGGGGAAGCGATGGCAGGTCTGGCAGGACCGCGAGATGTTCAGCAGCGGGCTGCGTACCTGGTGATCGCTGATCTTGAGGGCGCCCTCGCGGACATAGGGCATGTGGCAGTCGGCGCAGGAGACGCCGGAGCGGGCGTGGATGCCCTGGCTCCACATCTCGAACTCGGGATGCTGGGCCTTGAGGACCTCGGCGCCGGTCTTGCCGTGCTGCCAATCGAAGAAGCGGTGGCCGTCGGAGAACTTGTAGGAGTCGTAGGTGGCCTCGATCTGCTCGACCTTCAGGCCCTTGTTCCAGGGGAAGAACAGCGTCGTCTTGGGGCCGCAGTAGTACTCCACGTGGCACTGGCCGCAGACCATGGACCGCAGCTCCTGGCGGGAGGCGTCGCGGTTGGCATCGTAGGGCGTGGCGTGGTCGCCCTTGCGCCACTTCTCGATGGAGGGCAGGTGCGGCACGGGCTCGGCGCTGTTCGCCAGGGCCACGATGCCGCGGATGAAGCCGGGCTTTGTCACGCGCAGGGCCATGTTCTTGGGGTCGTGGCAATCGATGCAGGCCACGGGATGCTTCACGAGCTTGGTGGCCTCGCCATAGGGCAGCTTGCACATGGCCTCGAAGCCGGCCATCAGCTGGGCCTGGGCGTTAGGGCTCGTGAAGGCCTCGTCCAGCGTGCCCGGCGCGCCACCCTGCAACCCCAGCTCGCGGAAGGCCACGGTGTTGGAGGCGTGGCAGTGGAGGCAGGAACCGGGCTGCTTGCGCTCTGTCACGCGCTTGGTGGTGCGCTGGTCATCCAGCATGAAGGCGTGGCCTCGGCGCTGGTTGAAGTCGATGGAGAAGGCGTAGCCGTCGAAGATGGTGACGAGCCGAGGATCCTCCTGGATCCGGCTCTTGGGCAGGGCCTCGCTGCCGGCGCCGCCGTACTTGGTGCCGTACTTCTCGGAGGTCTTCAGGTAGGCGTCGAACTGGCGGGGGAAGTTCTTCCCCCACTGGGCGGGATCGACGGTCTTCTCGTCCAGGTCCACCAGCTTGAAGCTGGTCTGCTTCGCTTCGGCCTTGCGGCTGGAGATGCTGGCGTACAGGGCCATCACGAGCACCGTCGCCAGGGCCGCGCCGGCGGCGATGAGGCCCATCCGGACCAACGGACGGGAGAACAGCGGGGTGGGATTGTCGGTCATCAAGGGGTTCCTCCCGCGGGGCAGATCCCGCGTCTAGGGGTGGGATCAGGGATGGGATGGGTGGTCAGGCAATCAGCCCATGAGCCCATGACCCACCTCCTGGTGGCAGCGCACGCAGCCGTAGAGATCGGCTTTCTGCGTCGGGTCCGTGGGCACGCCCAGGGTGCCGTGGGCGGTGATCTCGCCCGTCAGCTCGCCGTGGCAGCGGAGGCAGTTATCCTCCAGCACCTGGGCGTTGCCGGGTTTGATGCGGATGGGCTCGGCGAAGTTCAGGAGCGTGAAGGCCTTGGAATGGTGGTACCCGTTGCTGGCCTTCACGTAGAGCTTGCTCACGACATTGCTGTGGGGCAGGTGGCAGTCATTGCACACGGCCACGGCATGGTGGGACCCATGGCGCCAGCTGTCGTACTCGTCGCGCATGATGTGGCAGTTCACGCAGACTTCAGGGTTGTTCGACAGGTACGAGGTGCCGTTGGCCGACACGAAGGTGTAGGCCCCGGACCCCAGGAACACACCCGCGAAGACGCTGGCCAGGACGCTCAACAGGATCAGGCGACGCTTTCCGCTCACAGGGTATCCATCCAGTGTCCAGGGCCGATTCCCGAACGGACACCAGGATGGAACAAAATTAGGACCTGTCAATCCGATATCAAAAGACCCACGATTCCCCTCTTATTTTTGCTACTGAAAAGAGCCGGCACGGCCGGCCCTTTTCAGAATGTGAGAACGGCTCAGTCCAGCGTGATCGCGCCATTTACTGTCTCCAACTCGATACCCTGGCCGTCGCCGGGGAAGACGGCGGTGACGGAGCGCCTCTTCACCTCCACCTGCTCGGCGCCCTTGGCGTTGAACGTGATCCCACCGTTCATCGTATTGGCCTTCAGCCGGCCCTTGAGGCCCGTGGCCTGGAGATGGATGGACCCGTTGACCGTCGAGGCCTTGAGCCCCTTCCCCTGGCCATCCAGGCCCGTGCCCTTGATGGCGCCGTTCACGGTCTCGATGACGAGTTCCCCGCGGACCTGCGCCAGTGTGATGGCGCCGTTCACGGTCGTGGCCTTCAGGGAATCCGAGAGATCCGTGGCGCGGATGCCGCCGTTGACGGTAGTAAGGCGGGCCGTGCCCTGGGTACCACTGAGGGCCACTTCGCCATTCACGCTCTCCAGCGTGGGCAGCACACGGCGGGGCACCTTGAGGGTCATCTGGCACTGGGGTCCGCGGTACAAACCCCAGCCCTCGTGCTTGGGATACTCGCCGCGGATTTCCAGACCATTCTTGCCGGATTCGAGGATCACCTTCACCTGCTCGTCCCGGCTGCTGGGCTTGAACTCGCCCGTGAACTGGACCTCCTCGCGGTCCCAGGCCTCCACGTGGATGAAACCGTTGATGTTCTTCACTTTGAGCGCCAATCCAGCCGCCAGGGGTACGGTGCGGGTCTCGGTGGTCTTTTCCGCCTTGGCGGGCTGGATCACCTGGGTCTGGGCCCCGAGCGAGGCGCAGAGGATGAGGGCGGCAACGGCCGCGCCGAACGGACGGGTGAGGGACATGGAAGCCTCCTTATGTCAGAGAACGTATCCAACGATACGAAGACCTTCGGAGGGCGTTTAGGGATCTGTTCGGGGGAGAGGTCTGGGGAACTCCGTATACTTGTGGCGCCCGGAGTCCCCATGCCCCAGACCATCGACCGCCCCGAGCTCAGCCCCGCCGAGTGGAAGCTCATCCAGGATCTGCGGTCCCTTCCGGACGCAGCGCTCCGCGACCGCATGCAGACCTCCATCGGCGAGCTCCTGTTCTTCTTCCGCACGCCCCGCTGCCAGGGCATGGGGATCGAGGGCTTCCCCTGCGGCGATCCCCGCTCCTCCTGTGAGGACTGCCACCAGATTTGGGACGTGCTCGACCGGGTGGCGGAGCGTGTGCGGAAAGACTGAATTCAGCTTTTCTGCCAGGCCCCCAGCCAGCGGTCGCCGAAGTTCACCAGGACCGCGCCCACCAGGATGAGCGCCGCGCCAGCGAGGCGGATCCAGGAGATGCTCCGCACCGGGAGCCCCAGCAGGCCGAAGCGGTCGAAGGCCAGCGAGGAGCACACCTGTCCCGCCACGATGAGAGACACCATGGCGGCCAAGCCGATGCGGGGGGCCAGCATGGTTGTCCCGAACACGAAAAAGGCCCCCAGGAACCCGCCAAGCCACTGCCACCAAGGCACCCGCGGCAATCCTCCCAGGGCCGCGAAGGGTTGCCCCGCCAGGGCGGAAACCACCAGCAGCGCCAGGGTGCCCACCGCGAAGGAGACCAGGGCCGCCAACATGGATCCGCTTCGGAGCGAGACCCGCAGCGCGTTGTTGATGGCCGACTGGAGGGGGACGGCCAGCCCGATGGCGAAGGCCATGACGAGGAAAAACAGGATCATCCATGCCTCCGCGGGGAAGCGCCGATGGTAGCCAGCTTCAGAGGTAAAGGCCATCCCAGGCCTGCCGCCCAGCCCCTAAGAGCTCGTCCGTCAATTATCCACGCCCGCGCTGGGAGCGGTGGGCGTCGCCTGGCGCCCCCAGCCCGAAGGGACGGGCCCAGCCGCGCGCCCAGCGGCGTCAGCGGCCTTGCACGATGCCACCACATCGCGCTGCGGCCCCCTCCTTCTTGGTATCGCCTGGGGCGATACGCAAGACAAACTGATATCTGCTGGATCACGCGGCTGGGCTCCGTCGCGGGCATGGCTAATTGACGGACAAGCTTTTAGGCGTTCACAGCGCCTGGGCGACGCGGTTCCGGCCCTCGACCTTGGCACGATGCAAGGCGACGTCGGCCCGGGCCAGCAGGGCGCCGGCGCCGGCGTCGCCGGGCTTCAGTTCCGCCACGCCCAGGCTGCATGTGGCCTGGAGGTACCTTCCCGCTCCTGCATCCACGGGATACCCGGACAGGGCGCCCCGGAGGTCCTCGGCGGTATTGAGGGCCGATGCGACCGCAGTCTCGGGAAGGATGGCCAAGAATTCTTCGCCCCCGAGCCGGCCCACAGGATCCGATCTCCGGAGGCGCCGGACCAGATGACCGCCGAAGGCCTGGATCACCCGGTCCCCCACCTCGGAACCGTGATCGGCGTTGAACCGCTGGAGGTGGTCAAGATCCGCCAGGACGACCGAAAGGGACCGGTGGTGCCGCCGGGCCAGTTCGAAGTGGGCCTCCAGCTGATGCAGCACCGTGGCGCGGCTGCTGACGCCCGTGAGGTCATCCAGGGTGGTGCTGGAACCGGCTTCCTGGTAGTAGCGACGCTCCAGCGAATCCAGCCGTTTGAGCTTGAAGGCGTGGGACCCCACCCGCAGAACATCGCCCGCCCGGAGGGTGACGGGCCCGGGGTTCGCCTCGACCCGCCGGCCATTCACGAAGAGGCCATTGGTGGAACCCAGGTCACGGAGCGCCAAGGTGGCACCATCCCCGGCGGCCTCGAGTTTCGCGTGCCGGCGACTCACCTCGGGCTCTGGAAGGCAGAGCCCGCATTCCGCCGAGCGGCCGATATCCAGGCCTGTCGGAGGCACAAGGACCATCTCACCCAGGGGTTGACCGATGTAGCGGATCAAAATCCAGGCGCGCGCCTCCGGCCTACCGGGCCGGGTGGATGGATCTGGAGCCATGGATTCGGGGGACATTCGCCCAAGTCTACCTCAGCGGACTTAGAGCTTGTCCGTCAATTAGCCATGCCCGCGACGGAGCCCAGCCGCGTGATCCAGCAGATATCAGTTTGTCTTGCGTATCGCCCCAGGCGATACCAAGAAGGAGGGGGCCGCAGCGCGATGTGGTGGCATCGTGCAAGGCCACTGACGCCGCTGGGCGCGCGGCTGGGCTCCGTCCCTTCGGGCTGGGGGCGGCGGGGGCGTCGCCTGGCTGTGTCAGGCGCCTTGTCCGTAGCCACCACTACGGCCCTCGGCGCCTTCCTTGCCATGCTCGCCCGGCGCTCCCAGCGCGGGCGCGGATAATTGACGGACAAGCTCTTAGCCGGAGCACACTCGGTTCCGCCCTTCCATCTTGGCCCGGTAGAGGCCTGCGTCAGCCCGGGCCAGCAGCAGGCCCGCCTCCAGGTCCCCGGGGATCCGCTCCGCGATGCCCAAGCTGCAAGTCACCTCCATCTGGCCCCCCGCCGGCAGGGGAACCGGGGTTGCACCAATGACCTTCAGGAGCCGTTCGGCGAAGATCCGCGAACCACTCAGGTCCGTCTCCGGGAGGATGACCAGGAACTCGTCGCCGCCGATGCGCCCGGCCAGATCCGCTTCGCGCAGGGTGGTCCGGAGACGCTCGCCGAAGGTCTGGAGCATGAAATCCCCGGCGCCGTGGCCGTAGGTGTCATTGGTCTGCTTGAAGTGGTCCAGGTCGCACATCACCACCGACAACGGACGGCCGTACCGGACGCTCAAACCGAAGCGGGTCTGGAATTCTCCGATGGCGCTGTTCCGGTTGGCCAGGCCCGTGAGCGGATCCTTGGTGCTGAGGTCGAGCAGGGTCATATGAAAGGCGCGTTCGAGGGGATCCATCGCCACCAGCTTGAGCACGTGGGTGCCGATGGCCACTCGGTCACCCGCCCCGAGGGTTACAGCCCCCCTGGACCGCTCCCCGTTCACCAGGGTGCCGTTGGTGGAGCCGAGATCCTCCAGCCACACCTGGCCGCCGTCGAAGGTGATCCGGGCATGGTGGCGGCTCACCTCGCTGTCCAGCAGTGTCACCTGGACATCCGGTGCGCGGCCGATGATCGCTTCGCCGGGAAGCAGGGGGAAGATGCGCCCCAGGGAGGCCCCCGCATAGGCCACCAGGGCCCATTCCGACGGAACCATGGGGTCGCCGCCCCCCGCCATGATCCCCGCCAGCGTAGGTATGTCCGCGAGGACGGGTACCTGCGGAGGAGGGAGCGCGGCAGGACGTTTGCGCGTCATGGTTTCTCCAGGAGATCCTCTCTGTCCGGAAGACTACATCCCCACCGCGGGAACCACCTCTTGTCATTTTCCCAACACCTGGTACATTGAATCTTCCACTCGTTGGGGAGTGGTCTAATGGTAGGACAACGGTTTCTGGTACCGTCAGGTGAGGGTTCAAATCCTTCCTCCCCAACCATTCACAACTTGTTCACGGATGGTCCCATCGTATAGCGGTTAGTACACCGCCCTCTCACGGCGGGAACAGGGGTTCAATTCCCCTTGGGACTACCAAACGGCCCGGCGCAAGCCGGGCCTTCTTCATGACCAAAACGGCATCGATGTCCGCCATGGCGGGGCCGCCAGAAGGCCCGGAGCCCTCCGACGGGGCGTTATCCTCTAGGCATGTCCGCAAGCGTTCCCGCCTCGTCACCAGCGCCGAAGCCGTCACGTCCCGTTTGCTCCTGGACATGCCAAGGGCACTGCCCGACCTGCCACAGGATCAGCTCCGGGCCGCCATGGTCGCGTGCAACGGATCGTGCTTGAAGTAGTCCTTGTCGGGCCATCCGCTGATGACGATGCGCAGGCAGGCCTGGGCGATGGTTTCCAGGCTCTGACGCTCGTTGTTGAACACTGCGTCATACCAGCGGGAAGAGGTGATGTCCGCGTGAAGGCATTCGCTGATGAACGTCTCCCGTAGCTTCGACTGCGTGCGAACCTGCTTCTCAGCTTCCGCCAGGGACAGTTCCAGCCGGCGGGCAAGGGTCGAGGCCCGGAAATCGAGGCTGCCCACCAGCCGGAAATGGAAGCAGTTCTTCAGGTCCTGGCAGGCGACGGCACCGCCCCGGCCGACAATGATCGCGCCGCCGGCCGTGGCGATCTGGACGAGGTGTTTCACCAGCTTGGCGTAGGCATCCTCGTGAGTGAGATGGCCGAAGTGGGTCTTGAGGACATCCTGAGCATGGCTCTCGTCCCCCAAGTGGCTCAGGAGCTGGCGGGAGAGCTTCTCGTCCGAAGCGACCTTATCCACGAGGGCCTTGTCGAACAAGTTCCAGGGCTGGTCCGAGGCCTCCTCCAGGAGCGCTTTGAGGCGTTGGGCCAGAGGGTACCCCTCGCAGCCGTACTGCCTGGAGATGGTGACGGACGGGCGGGACGGCGCCTGATGGGGGTGCGCGAGGCGCTCCCGTATGTGCATCCAGCCAGATTCCCGCTGCTCGATGCTGGGGATCAGGGATTCAAAGGTCTTGGGCATGGAACCTCCGCTTCTGAATGGCCAGCGCCCGGAAGATACGGTCTTCATGGCCCAGGGCAAGGCCCACTCCGCGATTTCGCGCACACGGCGGAAGGCTACCGTGGGCCAAGCCGGCTCGCATCTCCGCCCAGCCTGTGTTTGGATGGACCATGCGTTTTCGTGGATTCTGGCTCCTCCCCCTGGCCGTGGCCGGGACAATTTTCTGGCTGAGCGCCCAGTCGCACTATCCGGGTGGCATCCACCTGCCCCCGCCTCTGGACAAGATCGCCCACGCGGCGGCGTTCGGCGCCCTGGCGTTGGCCCTGGACCTGGCCCTGCGGCACACCGCGCCTGGATTGCCGCTGTACCGCCGGCACCTCCTGATTCTTGCCGTTGTGTCCCTCTACGGCGCTTCCGACGAATGGCACCAGTCTTTCGTTCCCGGCCGCGCCTGCGAATTCGGGGACTGGGTGGCGGACACCCTGGGCGGCGCGCTGGCGTTGACGGCCGGTTCCCTCCATCTGCTGGTGACGCGGCGCCTGGGGGCCCTGTCCTGGTGGCGCGGCCGGATGCAGCGGCCCGAGCCCTCCCGCGACCTCATCCTCGTGGCCGATCCCCACTGGGGCACCACGCTCACGGGGCTGGAGGCCGCCACCGCCGCCCATCCGGACGCCGATTGGCTCTTCCTCGGCGACGTGTTCGACGTGTGGGTCGGGTTTCCGGGAATGGAAGCCGAGCCCCAGCGGGCCTTCCTCGCCTGGGTGGATGCCCGCCGCGACGCGGGCCGCTGGGTGGGGCTGTGGCTGGGCAACCGCGAGTACTTCCTGGACCGCCACGCCACCCGTTTCGACCTGATGGGCGAGGGCATCGGTGGAGCGCTCGTCGGCGAAGCACTGACCTGGGAGCACGGCGACCTCATCAACACGGCGGACCGCCAGTACCGCATCTGGAACCTGGTGTCACGGTCCGGCGCGCTATGGCTCACCTTCCGCCTGATGCCCGCGGTCACGGCGCGGAAGGTCTCCGCCTGGATGGAGCGGAAACTCCGCACCACCAACACCGCCTACAAGCTGACCTTCCCCCGGGAGGCCTTCCGCGCCGCCGCCCAGGCCCATCCCGGCACCACCTTCCTCACCGGCCACTTCCACACCCACGAGCAGGAAGCCAACGGCATCGCCCTGCCCTGGGCGCACGAGGGGCGGTTCATGGTGTGGCGGAGCGGGAAGGTGGAGGGACTCTAGAGCTCCAGCAGATCCGCCACTTCGCGCCGCAACTCGGAAATGCCGGTGCCCTTGGCGGCGCTCACCCAAGCGATGTCGGGGCTGTGCAGGCCCAGATCCGCGGCCACGTCCTTGCGCTGCTTGAGGGCCTTGCTGGGCTTCACCTGGTCGGCCTTGGTGGCCACGATGCGGTGGGGTAGGCCTTCGGTGCGGAGCCAGTCGATCATGGCGTGATCCAGCTTCGTGGGGCCCACCTCGGCGTCCACCAGCACGAAGACCATGCGCAGCGTGCTGCGACCCGTGAGGTAGCCCTCCACCATCGCCTGCCATGTGGCGCGTTCGGCGGCGGGGCCCGTGGCGAAGCCGTAGCCCGGCAGATCCACGATCCAGCGGTCCGCCCCCGTGAGAAACACGTTGATGAGCCGCGTGCGGCCCGGCGTCTTCGACACCCGCGCCAGCTGCTTCTGATTGGCCAGGGCGTTCAGCAGCGAGGATTTCCCCACGTTGCTGCGCCCCACGAAGGCCACTTCCGCATGGCAGATGCCAAGCTTCTTCGCGTCGGCCGCGGAGGTGACGAAACGGGCATCGGTGAGGGGCTGGGCCATGGGAGTCCGATCAACAGATTCCAGCCTACCGCCAATTACACTGTCACCAGACTTGTCGGCGCGGGCTGGTCGAAGGCGATGCGGCCATGATCGAGGCCGATGACGCGCTTCTTCATGCGCTGGATGAGGCTGCGGTCGTGGGTGGCCACGATGACCGTGGTGCCCTGGCCGTTGATGCGCTCGAAGAGGGCCATGATCTCCTGGGCGAGGTCGGGGTCCAGGTTGCCCGTGGGCTCGTCCGCCAGCAGCACCAGGGGGTCGTTCACGAGGGCGCGGGCGATGGCCACGCGCTGCTGCTCGCCGCCGGACAACTGCAAGGGGTAGCTGCTGAGCTTGTGCTGGAGGCCCACCATTTTCAGGGCCCGGAAGGTGCGCTGCTTCTGCTCCGCGGCGCTCACGCCCAGCACCTTCAGCACGAAGGCCACGTTCTCGAAGATGGTGCGGCTGCGGATGAGCTTGAAATCCTGGAACACCACGCCCAGCTTGCGGCGCAGGAGGGGGATCTCCTTCTCGGACATCGTGGCCAGGCGGTGCCCGGCCATCTGGATCTCGCCGCTGCTGGGGATCTGCTCGCGGAAGAGCAGCTTCAGCAGCGTGGATTTACCCGCCCCGCTGGGCCCCGTGAGGAACACGAACTCCCCGGACTCGATGGCGAAGCTCACATCCGCCAGGGCGGTGTGGATGCGGTCGTACTGCTTGCCGACGTGGGTGAGGGTGATCATGACAAGAAGTATTTAACCGCAGATGCCACAGATGGCCGCAGATAGGGTCGGTTTTATCTGCGAAATCTGCGTCATCTGCGGTTTCAAATCAAAGTCTTTCCACCAGCATGGCCACGCCCTGGCCACCACCGACGCAGAGGGCGGCGAGGCCGAGCTTCTTGTTCTCGTCCTGGAGCAGGTGCAGGAGGGTGACGAGGATGCGGGTGCCGCTGGCGCCGACGGGATGGCCGATGGCGATGGCGCCGCCGCGCAGGTTCACCTTGGCGGGATCGAGTTCCGGCAGCTCCGCCAGCACGCCCAGGCTCTGGGCGGCGAAGGCCTCGTTCAGCTCGAAGAGGTCGATGTCCTGCAGCTTCACGCCGGTCTTCGCCAGCAGCTTCTGGATGGCGGGCACGGGCCCCAGGCCCATGGTGGCGGGATCCACGCCGGCCTGGGCGAAACCGAGGATGCGGGCGATGGGCTTGCGGCCCTTGGCGGCGGCCTCGGAGGCCAGCACCAGGGCCCCAGCGCCATCGTTGATGCCGCTGGCGTTCCCGGCGGTGACGGTGCCGTCCTTCTTGAAGGCGGGCTTCAGCTTGGCCAGGCCCTCGGCGCTGGCATCGAGCTTGATGTACTCGTCGCGGTTGAAGATCGTGTCGCCCTTCTTGCCTGCCAGGGTGACGGCGAACACTTCACGGTCGAAGGCGCCTGCGGCTTGGGCGGCGGCGGCTGACCGCTGGCTCCGGAGGGAGAAGGCGTCCTGGGCCTCGCGGGTGATGCCGTGCTTGGCAGCCACGTTCTCGGCGGTGATGCCCATGTGGGTATCGCCATGGCCGCACCAGAGGCCGTCCTGGATCATGCTGTCGATGAGCTGGGTGTTGCCCATGCGGGCGCCCCAGCGGGCGGCCGGCAGCAGGTAGGGGGCGTTGGACATGCTCTCGGTGCCACCGGCGACCACGAGTTCGGCATCGCCCATCAGGATGGACTGGGCGCCCAGGGCGATGGCCTTGAGGCCCGAGCCGCAGACCTGGTTCGGGGTGTGGGCGGGCGTCGAGAAGGGCAGGCCCGCCTTGAGGGCCGCCAGGCGGGCCACGTTCTGCCCGCTGCCGGCCTGGAGCACGTTGCCCATGACCACATCGCCCACGGCCTCCGGCGCCACGCCGGCCCGCTTCAGGGCCTCGGTGATGGCCAGGGCGCCCATCTGGACCGCGTTCAAGGGCTTCAGTGCGCCTCCGAAGGAGCCGACGGCGGTGCGGGTGGCGGACAGGATGTAGGCGGACATGGCGGGCTCCGGAGGATATTCCAGAGTATCGCGAAGCCAAGCCGATCAGGACCATGCAGTCTTCTGGAGCCTTCACAGGCTGCGAACGAGGGGAAAGGCCTTGCCGGACATGGCATTCCCGGGCGGCATCCAGGGTAATGTGACTAAACGCTTCCGCCACCGGATCGTGACCTCTACATCCAGGCCCGCCCTGGTTCTTTCTCCCACGGGAGCTGTTATGACCGTTTCCAGCCGATGGATCCCCCTGTTCCTGGTCGGGAGCGCGCTGCTGGCCCAGGTCCCTCCGCCTCCGCCTCCGCCCGCACCCCCGGCGCCGCCAGCGCCCATGGTTGGGGTGGACCTCCCCTCCGGATCCAGGACCGAGCAGCGGACGGAGAAGCTGGCCTACGGCTCGAAGCTCTGGGTGAAGAACCGCAATGGCGGCATCCGGGTGACGGGCTGGGACAAGGAGGAGGTCTTCCTCACGGCCCAGATCCGCGACAGCGAAAAGCGTCGGGTGGACCTGGTGCTGCAACGGAAAGGACAGGATCTGGACATCGAGGCGATGTTCCAGCAGCCCTCCTGGAGCTTCGGCGTCTACATCAGCCCCCGCTGTGAAATGACCCTCCAAGTGCCCCGCAAACTCCTGGGCCACTTCCGCACCACCAACGGCACCGTGGCCGTGGAGCATCTCGAAGGCTACGCCCGCTGCGAGGCCACCAACGGCGCCATCCTGGTGTCCGACGTGCGCGGCGAAGTCCACGTGGACACCACCAATGGCCCCATTGAGGCCCGGAACCTCGCAGCCCGGATCAAAGGCGGCACCACCAATGGCCGCATCATCCTCGAGGACGTGGCAGGTGGCATTCGCCTGGAGACCACCAACGGCAGTGTCCGTGCGCGGAACCTGGACGGCTGGGGCGAGGGCATCCACCTGGAATCCACCAATGGCAGCATCGAGGTGGACCTGGGCAAGGCCACGGGCGATCTGATGGCCGAGAACAGCAACGGGTCCATGGAAGTCAAGGTCCCAGGGGCTCAGGTCATCGAGGTCACCAAGCACAGCGCCCACGTGAAGGTGCCGGGCCGGACCCAGATGATCCGCCTTGAGACCACCAACGGCAGCATCCGGGTGAAGTAGTACTCTGGGGCCATGCGATCCATGGTCCCCGTTCTCCTCGCCACCCTGTGCCTCCAAGCCCAGACGCCCCGCCTGGCTGAAGTGCAGGAACGGCGGTTGGCGAATGGCGCCCGCCTCCTGGTGGTGGAACGGAAGGGCCTGAACGCTTTCCACGCGGCCATGGTCTTCCGGGGCGGACGGGCGGAGGAGCCCCCGGCCCTGGCCGGCGCCACCGACCTGCTGGCCCGGGTCCTCTACGGCCCGACCTGGCCTGAGGATCTGGACACGGCAAAAGGGGCCGGATCCCTCGACGCCTTACTCAAGGAAGAGGAAGGTCTGCTCGAATCCCTCAGGCAGGAGCGGCTTCGCCTGAAGAAGGACCCTGCGTCGACCAGCTTGGCGCCAGCCCTGGAGGCCAGCCTCCAGAATCTGCGAACCACCCTGAAGGCCCGGTTTTCCTCCGCGCCGCTGTCAGATGTCTACGCCGCCCAGGGCGGACGGCAGATCGCCAACGCCAGTGCGGACGCCCTGCTGGTGCAGACCGAACTCCCCACCGCGGCCTTCGAATTCTGGTGCCGTACAGAGGCCCAGCGCCTGGCCACCCTTCAGCTCAGCCGGTTCTCCGAAGCCCGGACCATCCTGGCGGCTGAGCTGCGCGCTCAAGGGCCCCAGGGACTGGCGCTGCTCCAGGGCGCGGCCCTGCCCGGCCATCCCTACGGCCGGGATCTGGCCGATCACCTCCCCACCCTGGAGGCCATGCGCCGCTCAGACCTCCAGGCCTGGGCCGGCAAGGCCTTCCGGCCGGACCGACTCACCCTGGTGCTGGTGGCCAGCCTGGGGATGGAGGCGGTGTTGCCCCTGGTGGAACGCCACTTCGGCACCCTGCCAGCCGGCGGAGACCCTGAGGATCCCCTCCTGCCTGAGATTCCTGCGGATCTTGGGGATCGGCGCATCCAGGCCTCTCTCAAGGGAACGACCGGGCTGGTGGTGGGCTGGCGCATCCCTCCCCGTCCCCACCCCGATCACCTGGCCCTGCGCCTGGCCGCCCGGCTGCTGGGGGGCCCGGCCGGCCGACTGGCCCAACGGTTGATCCGGCAGAAGACCCTGGCCCAGGCCGTGGAAGTCCAGATGGACGTTCCCGGCGGACGGCTGCCGGGACTGCTGGTGGCCAGCCTGGTCCCCGCCGAAGGTCACGGTCTTGCGGAACTGGAAGGCGCGCTCCACACGGAGATCTTGCGGCTCCAGCAGGAACCCATCCCCGCGGATGAATGGCGGAGAACCCTGGCCCAGATCGACGTGGACCAGCTCGGGATCCAGGATGAACCTGCGGCTCTGGCCCGGGCTCTGGGCCTTGCCTGGGTCGAGGCCGGCGACTGGCGGCAGGCGGATCTGGAGCTTCAGCGCTTGCGGAATGTTGGGCCCGAGGCCGTGCAGGCGGCGGCGCGGACCTGGCTGAACCCCAGCCACCGGACCACCCTCTGGCTGCAGGCCGGCATGGACGAAGGCCAGGATCCCCTGGAGGCCGAGACGGCTCGGGTGTTGAAGGCCCTGGCCGCCTCCCGCATCGAAGATCTGGCCCAGCGGGAGCATATGGTTTCTGAGGGCCTCCGCCAGCTCCGCATGCTCAGCCTTGAGGAGCGTCGCCACACCCTCAAGTTGCTGGAAGCTCAGCTCCCCCCGGCGAAGCGATGAGGCCCCTGGCGGCTCTGGCCGTGCTTGCCCTCACCGTCCAAGGCCAGGCTCAATCCCAGATCCGGCCCCAGGCCTTCAGTTTGCCCAATGGGCTGCGGGTGGTCCTGCTGGAGGACCACGAACGACCACTGGTGCGGGCCCGCCTGCACCTACTCCTGGACCGAGAGACGGGGCCCATTCGACCTGGATTCGCGCCCCTGGCCTTGCGCGTCCTGGGGCGCTCGGGCGCGGGCAGCTTCAGCGCCGATGATTTCGACCAGCTCCTGGCCGGTTCGGGGATCGAGCTGACTCCGGCCCTCCGCGCGGACGGCCTCACCTGGAACCTGCTGGCCCGGAGCCGCGACCAGGACCTGGCCCTGGGCCTGCTTGCAGACCGCGTCATGCGCCCCATCTTCGACGCGTCGATCCTGGAGGCCCAGCGTCTGGCCTGCTGGCGTGAGCTCGAACGCCTGGAGGCCTCCCCCCAGGCGAAGCTGCGCTTGGCCCTGGAGCCGGACAGGATCCTCCAGGCACCGACCCTGGAGAGCCTGACGGCCATCACCTACCAGGATCTTCTGGCCTTCTTCGCCCGGGTGTTCCGCCCGGACCACGCCGTGTTGGTCCTCCATGGCGACCTGGGGCAGGAGCAGGCCAAGCGCCTTGTGCTCCTCAGTTTCGGAACCTGGACGGTCCAGTCCGCCCCGCCCTCGCCGCCACCGCCAGCGCCTGCGCCCCCCTCTGTGGCTGGACGCATCCAGGTTCCCGCTGTCGGGGTCCTGCCGCAGGCGCTGGCGGTGGCGGCCCCACCGCTGGACCTCGGTGTGGAGGCCAAAGCACTGCTGGCCCTGCTCCTGCTCGGGGATCCGTCCATGTTCCCCGTACAGTTCCGGATGGAGGGCCTCGATTTGGTGGCCACACTGGAAGCAGAGCCTTCGGTTTCCGCCTCCGCGGTGGAAACCGCGCTGCTGAATCGTCTTCAGGCCCTCCGACAGCGCGGCTTCACCGAAGCGGATCTGCGCCGGGCCCGCACGGCCTGGTCTGCCAGCCGCTCCCTCTCCGCCCTCCACCCCGAAACCATGGTGGATGAAGCCCTGGCCGAGGCCCGGGAGCACGCCGTCTCACCGGCACGCATGGAGGCCCTCACAGTCGAGGCACTGAACGATACACTCCGGCGCTGGTTGGACCCTGTCCATCTCAAGACCGGCGTGCTGGCCGACCCCGGAGCCCTGAAACCCGCCGCTAAGAGCTTGTCCGTCAATTAGCCATGCCCGCGACGGAGCCCAGCCGCGTGATCCAGCAAGGAGGGGGCCGCAGCGCGGGCGCGGCTAATTGACGGACAAGCTCTAAACCGCCACGCTGAACCGCCCCGCCAAGTCCAGGTAGCGATTCCGGATCCCCTGGACGATGGCGTCCGGCAAGTGGGGTGCAGGGGGCTGCTTGTTCCAGCCCGGGAGCGTCTCGAGGTAATCCCGGAGGAACTGTTTGTCCAGGCTCGGGGGGTTCTTCCCCGGCGCCCAGCTATTCGCCAGCCAGTAGCGGCTGCTGTCCGGCGTGAGGGCCTCGTCGATGAGGATCAGCTCGCCGGCATCGCTCAGCCCGAACTCGAACTTCGTGTCCGCGAGCAGGATTCCCTTGCGAGCCGCCAGTTCCGCGCCGCGCTGGTAGAGGGCCAGGCTCAGGTCCCGCAGCCGCGCCGCCAAATCCGCACCCACGATCTCCGCCAGGCGCCCGAAACTGATGTTCTCGTCGTGGCCTTCCTCGGCCTTGGTGGCGGGCGTGAAGATGGGCTCCGGCAGCCGATCCGCAAGCTTCAGCCCCGGGGGAAGCGCCACGCCGCACACGGCGCCACCCGCCTGATATTCCTTCCACCCGCTGCCGGCCAGGTAGCCGCGCACCACACATTCCACGGGCAGGGGGCGGGTCTTCTCCACGACCACGGCGCGACCGGCCAGAGCCTCACGGTAGGGCTCCAGGGCCGTCGGCCAGGCGGGATGGCCACGGAAGTGGTTGGGCACCAGGTCCTCGGTGGCCGCGAACCAGTAGGACGCCACAGCCGTGAGGATGCGCCCCTTGTCCGGGATGCCCTCGGGCATCACGCAATCGAAGGCGCTGATGCGATCCGTGGCCACGATGAGCAGCTGCTTGCCGAGGTCGTACACGTCCCGGACCTTGCCCCGGCGGAAGACCGGGAAGGGGAGATCGGTGCTCAGCAGGACGGACATGGGACCTCCGGAATCGAAAACTCCATCATCGCAGACGGGGCGGGAATGATCAGCTGTCAGCACACTGATAGCCGCCTGGATCACACGAGATCGGGCAGGCGCCTGGGGGTGGGGGCCGACCAGTGCAGGCCGCCGGGCAACAGAGCGTAGCGGTTCATCACACCCGCCCAACGGGCCAGTTCGGATTCCCGGACGGTGCCTTGGGGTCCGGTGAGGGGCAGGCCCAGAAACTGGAGGTAGTCCTGGACCTCGGCCCCGGATACGCCCAGCAGCGGCGGCAGCGCCTCCAGGCTGTGGGCCCGGTCCCCGGTCGGGGGGGCCAGCAACCGGTAGTCGAAGGTCTCCCGCAGGACGGAGGCCGTGGCGGCGGGGTCCAGTTCCTGGGCGGCGTCCAGATGCGGGAACGGGTTTCCGCCCATCATCCCCAGGGCCTGGGCCATGCCCAGGTGGGCCAGCAAGTGGACCGGCTGGACCTTGAGGATGGCTTCGAAGGCGATCCGGGCCTCGTGGGCGCGGCCGAGGCGCAACAGGGCCTCACCCTGGTGCAACCGCGCCTCGATCCGACCGGGTTCGGCCTTGATCCAGCGCTCCGCCACCGCCGCCATCTCCTCGACCATGCCCTGGGCGCGGAAGAAGCTGGCCAGGTAGGCGAGGCTGGCCACGTCCTTGGGCGCCAGCAGCAGCAGGCGGTCCAGGACTTCGGCCGCCCGAAGGGCCTGGCCTTCCTGGTCCAGCCGGTTCGCCCAGTCCCGGAGGATCTCCACCTGCCGGGCCACGGGATGGTTCGGCGTGGAGCGGGCCGCTTCGGCGGGGTGGAGCAGCTGGGTCTTCACCCACAGGTAACGCAGGGGATTGCGACCCTCCGGGCCCGTCAGCTCTTCCTCGATCGCATGGATGACCGTTTTGAGGCCGTGATCCCAGAGGGGTGGCACCGGCATCTGCACGTGCGTCCGCAACTCGCGGCTGAGGGGATCCAATGGATTGCCGGTTCTTCCCAGGTGGAGCCGCATCCGGATCAGGTCCAGGCCCGGTTCCGGGCCGGCCTGGAAGGCCACCCGCAGGGCCAGTTCGCCCGTGTCGGGGTCGAAGCCGTCCAGGATCAGGAAGCGAAGGTGGGCCCGCATAACCTGAGGTTAGCAAGTCCCCGGTGATGATGGTGGTTGACCGCACCCGATCCAGGCCCGATGATGCTCTATCTGTTGAATTGGAGGACTCCATGCGCAAGAAGCTGCTCGTTCTCTCCGCATTGGCCGCGCTGGCTGCCATTCCGGCCTCCGCCGGTGAGCTGGGCGTGCTGGTGGACAAACAAGCCGGCAAGGCCCAGGTCGCGTCCTTCTCCGGCCAGAAGTACGATGCCGTGAGCCCCACGGGCTTCGCCCTCCGGGGCGGCTTCGACGTGCTCGACCTCAAGGTGGCCGCCCTCCAGTTGAACGCCACTTGGCACAACAAGACCAAGGGTGATCTCACCTACGGCGGCACGAAGTACGGCGAACTGGAGAACCAGTACTGGGCCGTGGGCGCCATGGTGAACTGGAAGCTCCTCGTGAACGTGGGCGCTGGCGTGGAGTACCGCTCCGAGAATCTCACCTGGCGCCCCACCACCGGCCCCAGCACCGACAGCACCCTGGGCCGTCCCTGGGCCCGGGTGAATGTGGGTTTCAGCATCCCCACCCCCATCGTGAGCCCGTTCTTCGCCGTGGAAGTGGCCGCTCCCCTCTCCAAGAAGGACACCACCGCCACCTACAAGGACCTCAGCGAGGCCCTGGCCCCCCAGGTGCAGATCGGCGTCTACGGCGGCATCCGCTTCTGATCACCACTCACTTTTGCGAAAAGGGCGCCTTCAGGCGCCCTTTTCCGTATCATGGAGGCTCATTCACCGAGGAACGATGGAACTCCGGATCCTGGGCTGCAGCGGCGGGGAAGCCGATGGCGAGCGCCTGACGGGACTGCTCGTCAATGGCTGCGTGGCCATTGATGCGGGATCCATCACCGCGGCCCTCACCGTGGAAGAGCAGGTGAGGATCCAGCACGTCTTCATCAGCCACTCGCACCTGGATCACATCTGCACGCTGCCCTTCTTCACCAAGAACATCTTCGGGCACGTCCACGAGGCCGTGGAGATTCATGCCCTGCCCGAAACCCTCGACGCGCTGCGGCGCCACCTCTTCAACGACGAGCTCTGGCCTGACTTCAGCGTGATCCCCAGCCCCAACGACCCCACCATCCGCTACACCGAGATCGAACCCGAGCACTCGTACCATGTCTGCGGCCTGCACATCACACCCATCCGTGTGAACCACCTGGTGCCCTGCGTGGGCTACAAGGTGGATGACGGGAAGGATGCCTTCATCTTCACCAGCGATACCGCCGAGACCGACCGCATCTGGGAGGTGGCCAACGCCACGCCGAACCTGCGGATGGTCATCACGGAAGCCAGCTTCCCCAACGAGCAGGCCTGGCTGGCCGAGGCCTCCAAGCACCTGACGCCGGCCAAGCTGGGCGTCGAATTGAAGAAGCTCAAGCGGAACGTCCCGGTGCGGATCTACCACCTCACCCCCGGCGACAAGGCGACCATGCTGCCCCAGCTCCAGGGCCTGGGTGATTCCCGAGTCAGCCTGCTGGCCCAGGACGAGCGGTTGGCCTGGTAGGAAGGTCCTTCTCATACCAAGTGGCGTTCAAAGATAGAGATTCACCACGGAGGCACCGAGGCCACAGAGGAGGCACGGAGGTCTCCGTGACCCTCCACCATGGGCAGGCCGAAGGCCGCTTCCGGCCATGCCGGAAGCCACGGGAAGCGCCGGGTCCGGATCCTTCATGGGCATCCGGGTCCGGCGCCTCCCGTGTGCCCATGCTCCGTGGCTCCGTGGTGGATCCTTTACCGTTGAAGGCGATCGGTATCAGCCTTCCAGAAAGGCCGCCAGGAGGGCCGCCAGGGCCTCCTCATAGGCCCCCGGAAGGGCCTCCGCCAGGATCTTCGCCTCATCCCAGCGACCCGCCCGGAGGTGGTCCTCGGTCCGGCCCGCCAGATCCGCGGCCCGCTTGAGCCCCATGTTGCCCAGGGCCCCCTTCATCTGGTGGACCTCCTGGATGGCCGTATCTCCATCCAAGGCCCCCAGCGCTGTCCGCAAGGTGGCAAACCGGGGCGGGATGTCCCCCTTGAGCAGCCCGATCAGCTCCTGCACCAGACCCGGCCCCGCTCCCATGTCCAGGAGGTCCTGGAGGAGCCGGGGATCGAGCACGGGCAGCAGGTCAGGCAAGGCGGCTCCATCGGAAAGACATCCACCCACCCCTATCAGTCCGGCGGGCGGACCGGGTCCCTGAGGTCAGACTGGCCGAACGGGGCGACGGATGGAAGGATCAGAACCCGTGGCCAGCGGGATGCCCCGCGGCCTGGAGGCGGATGAGACTGGCATCTAGCTTGGCCTGGGCGGTGGCCAGATCGTGCTCCGTCTGGGCCTCCTTGAGGAGCTTGAGGGCCCGCTGGCGCGAGGCCTCGGCCCGCTCCAGGTCGATCATGTCCACGGTCTCGCTCTCCCGGGCCAGAATGGTGACGCGGTCGGGGCCCACTTCCGCGAAGCCGCCGAAGACCGTGAGCCAATGCTTCTGGCCATCCCGGATGTAGTAGAGCAGGCCGTCGCCCACCTCGGTCATCAGGGGCGTGTGGCCCGGCAGGATGCCGTAGTAGCCGCGGGAAGCCGTGGGGAACTGCACCTCGGATACTTCGGCCGAAAAGACCGGCCGCTCCGGGGTCACCACTTCCAGTTTGATCGATTGGGACATGGCGGGCTCTTTTCAATGCTCGGAATCCGCTTTTGCGGATTCCGAGTTGGAGAAAGGCAAGGTTACACAGCGGCCAATTTTTCGGCCTTCTCGACGGCTTCCTCGATGGTGCCGACGAGGTAGAAGGCCTGCTCGGGCAGGTGGTCCCACTTGCCGTCGCAGATCTCGCTGAAGCCCTTGATGCTGTCCTCCAGCTTCACGTACTTGCCCTGCATGCCCGTGAACTGCTCGGCCACGAAGAAGGGCTGGCTGAGGAAGCGCTGGATCTTGCGTGCGCGGGCCACCACGAGCTTGTCGTCGTCGGACAGCTCGTCCATGCCGAGGATGGCGATGATGTCCTGCAGCTCTTTGTACTTCTGGAGGATCTGCTTCACGCGCATGGCGGTGTTGTAGTGGTGATCGCCCAGAATGCGGGGATCCAGCAGGCGGCTGGTGGAGGCCAGCGGATCCACGGCAGGGTAGATGCCGAGGGCCGCGATCTCGCGGGAGAGGTTCGTGGTGGCGTCCAGATGGGCGAAGGTGGTGGCGGGCGCGGGGTCCGTGTAGTCATCCGCGGGCACGTACACAGCCTGCACGGAGGTGATGGAGCCCTTCTTGGTGGAGGTGATGCGCTCCTGCAGCTCGCCCATCTCCGTGGCCAGCGTGGGCTGGTAGCCCACGGCGGAAGGCATGCGGCCCAGCAACGCGGACACTTCGGCGCCGGCCTGGGTGAAGCGGAAGATGTTGTCGATGAAGAGCAGCACGTCCTTGCCTTCCACGTCGCGGAAGTACTCGGCGACGGTGAGGCCGGTCAGCGCCACGCGGGCACGGGCTCCGGGAGGCTCGGTCATCTGGCCGTAAATGAGGGCCACCTTGCTCTTCGACAGGTCATTCTTGTCGATGACGCCTGAATCCATCATCTCGTGCCAGAGGTCGTTGCCCTCGCGGGTGCGCTCGCCCACACCGGCGAACACGGAGTAGCCGCCATGGCCCTTGGCGATGTTGTTGATGAGCTCCATGATGAGCACCGTCTTGCCCACACCGGCGCCGCCGAAGAGGCCCGTCTTGCCGCCCTTCGCGTAGGGTTCCAACAGATCGATGACCTTGATGCCTGTCTCGAACATCTCGGACGTGGTGTTCAGGTCCTCGTACTTGGGGGCTTCGCGGTGGATGGGCAGGGTCATCTTGTGGCCGATGGGTCCGCGCTCATCCACGGGCAGGCCCACCACGTTGATGATGCGGCCCAGGGTCTCGGGACCCACGGGCACGTTGATGGCCTTGCCGGTGTCGGTCACGATCTGGCCGCGGACCATGCCTTCCGTGGGCTGCATCGAGACGCAGCGCACGCGGTTCTCGCCGAGATGCTGCTGCACCTCCAGCGTCACGGTGGCACCAGCGATCTCGGTGAGTAGCGCATTCATGATTGCCGGCAAGTGGCTGTCGAACTCGACATCCACGGCGGGACCGACGACGGCGATCACGCGGCCTTGAAGGTTGTTTGACATGGGGAACCTCGACAAAGGAATGGGCGGATGGCTAGGCGTTGGCGCCGCTGACGATCTCGATGATCTGATTGGTGATGCCGGCCTGGCGGATCTTGTTCATGGTCAGGGTCAGCTTGGCGATCATCTCGCCAGCGTTGTTGCTGGCCTTGTCCATGGCCGCCATGCGGGCGCCATGCTCGGAGGCGCTGCTTTCCAGCAGGTTGCGGAGCAATTCCGTCTCCACGAAGCGGGGCAGCAGGGTCTCCAACACCGAGTTTGGATCGGGTTCGAGCAGGTGGGACACCTCGATGACATCCCGGCCGTTCATGCGCTGATCCAGTTCCATGGGGAAGACCCGGAACACCGTGGGTGTCTGGGACATGGGGCTGTTGAAGTAGTTGTAGATGATGTAGAGCGCATCGATCTCGCCGGCGTGGTACTGCGCGGCCGCGCCTGCTGAAATCTCAGTCACCACGGGCTGGAAGCCTGTGAGCGGGAGATTCAAATACTCTTTGACGTCCGCCATCTTGCGTTTGCGCGCCCACTCGGCCGCGCGCTTGCCCACCACGTCCAGGTGGACGATCTCGGCGGCGCACTCGGACACGAAGGCGTTGGCGGCCTTGAGCACGTTGGCGTTGAAGCCGCCACAAAGGCCCTTGTCCGAGGCCACGAGGATCACGCGGATGCGCTTCTCCTCACGGGGGGAAAGGAAGGTCTGAGCGGCGGGGCCCGGTTCGATCTCGGCATCACCCTTGATGCGGCCCACGACCCGGCGGACGACTTCCATCATCTTGTTGGCATAGGGGCGCAGGGCCACCAGGCGCTCCTGGGACTTCCGCAGCTTCACCGCGGAAATCATCTTCATCGCCTTCGTCACCTGTTGGGTGTTCTTCACCGACCTGATGCGGCGGCGAATGTCCTGGAGACCGGCCATCGGACTAGGCTCCCGCGGTCTGGTTCAGGGAGGCCATGAAGGTCTCCTTGAAAGCCGCCACCTGGGTCTTGAGCTGGGCCTTGGTGTCGTCGCTCAAAACCTTGGTCTCGCGAATGCCCCGCAGAATTTCGGGGGCGTTCACATCCAGGAAGGCCATGAATTCAGATTCAAAGCGGCGCAGTTGGGGGACCGGAAAATCATCCACGAAGCCGTTGGTGGCGGCCCAGATGATGATCACCTGCTTCTCCACCGGCATGGGCTGGTACTGACCCTGCTTCAGGATTTCCACCAGGCGCTGACCGCGGTTCAACTGGGCCAGGGTGGCCTTGTCCAGGTCGGACCCGAACTGGGCGAAGGCCGCCAGCTCGCGGTACTGGGCCAGGTCGAGCTTGATGGTGCCGGCCACGGACTTCATGGCCTTCACCTGGGCGGAACCGCCCACGCGGCTCACGGAGATGCCCACGTTCACGGCAGGCCGGACGCCCGAATTGAAGAGGTCGCTCTCGAGGAAGATCTGGCCGTCGGTGATGGAGATGACGTTGGTGGGGATGTAGGCGGACACGTCACCGGCCTGGGTCTCGATGATGGGCAGGGCGGTCATCGAACCGGCGCCCCGCTCGTCACTGAGCTTGCAGGCGCGTTCCAGGAGGCGGCTGTGCAGGTAGAACACGTCGCCGGGGTAGGCTTCACGTCCGGGAGGGCGCCGCACCAACAGCGAAATCTCACGGTAGGCGACGGCCTGCTTGGAGAGATCGTCGTAGATGCAGAGGACGTGGCCGCCGGGGTTGTCCTTGCCCGCGGGCTTGCCATCCTTGCCATGCCACATGAAGTATTCGCCCATGGCCGCGCCGGTCATGGGGGCCAGGAAGAGCAGCGGGGCGGCTTCGGAAGCCGATGCGGCCACCACGATGGTGTGCTTCATGGCGTCGTACTCTTCCAGGGTCTTCACCACCTGGGCGACGGTGGAGCGCTTCTGGCCGATGGCGACGTAGATGCAGATCACGCCGGTGTCGCGCTGGTTGATGATGGTGTCCACGGCGACGGCGGTCTTGCCGGTCTGGCGGTCGCCGATGATGAGCTCGCGCTGGCCGCGGCCGATGGGGATCAGGCTGTCGATGGCCTTGAGGCCCGTCTGCATGGGCTCATGGACGCTCTTGCGGTCCACGATGCCGGGGGCGATCTGCTCGATGGGGTTGGTCTGGGCGGCCTGAATGGGGCCCTTGCCGTCGATGGGGTTGCCCAGGGCGTCCACCACGCGGCCCACGAAGGCGGGGCCCACGGGCACGGACATGATCTTGCCGGTGCGCTTGACGGTGTCACCTTCCTTGATGGCGGCGGCCTCGCCCAGCAGGATGATGCCGACGTTGTCCTCTTCCAGGTTGAAGGCCAGGCCCATCACGCCATGGGGCAGTTCCAGCAGTTCGCCGGACATGGCCTTCTCGAGGCCGTAGGCGCGCGCGATGCCGTCACCCACGCTGATGACGGTGCCGACTTCGGCCACGTCCACCTGGGCGTCGAAGCCTTCGATCTGGCTCCGGATGATGCGGGAAATCTCTTCCGCGCGAATGTCCATGAATTCCTCCAAACCTGCGAGTTGAATGACGACTGGAATCTAGGTGAATGTTGGCGTGGATCAGGCCGAAAGAAGCTGCGTCTTGAGCTGGCGGAGCTGGCCCTGGAGCGAGGCGTCCAGGACCGTGGAGCCCACCTGGACCTTAAGGCCGCCGAGGAGGGCGGAGTCCTGGCTCCAGGTGAGGCGGATGGTCTTGCCCGTGCGGGTGGCCAGCGAGGCGACCAGCGCCTTGGACTGGGCCTCGGTGATGGGCTGGGCACTGGACACCTTGGCTTCCACGATGCCGGCGCGCTCGTCCACCTGGTCCGCGAAGGTGCGACGGATGTCCGCCAGCAGGTTCAGGCGACCGGCCTCGGCCACCACGCGGAAGAAGTGGCGGAGGGTCTGGCTCACCTTGGCGGTGGCGAGAATGGTCTCGAAGACCTCAGCCTTTTTCGTGGGCAGCACCAGGGGCGAGGCCACCAGGCGGGAGAGGTCGGCATTGGCGGCCACGGCGGCGGCCACGGTGTCGAGCTCCTGCTGAAGCTGGGGCACATTGCCCTGCTTGTCACCGATCTGGAGGAGGGCCTTGGCGTAGCGGCGGGCGGTCAGGCGGCTGCTCACTGGGCGCCTCCAATCTGTTGAATCGCGCGATCAAGGGCCTTGGCGGCGTCGGGGCCCTGCATCCTGGATTCGAGGCGCTTGGCGGCGCCTTCGATGGCCAGCTCGGCCACGAGGGCCCGCAGTTCCTGCTCGGCCTGGCGCTTCTGGAAGCCGATCTCCGCCTGGGCCTGGGCCAGGATCTGAGTCGCCTCGGCCCTGGCGGCCTCGAGCACACGCTGTTTTTCAGCCTCGGCGTCGGTCCCGGCCTTGGCGAGGATGCCCGCCAGCTCACCTTCGAGCCCGGCCATCTTCGCTTCCATCTCCTTCATCTGGGCATCGCTCTCAGCCTTGTCCTTCTCCGCCTGCGCGAGCATCGTCTCCAGCTCTTCCTTGCGGGACTTGAACATGGCGGACAGGGCGCCCTTCAGCAGGAAGAACAGGGCGGCGCCGTAGATGGCGAAGTTCAACAGCTGGACGAGGAAGGCCCCGCCATTGCCGTATTCCTTACCGAAGAGCTTCATGGCGGGGCCGTGATGGGCGCCGCCCTTGGCCTCGTGACCGGCCGCCTCATGGCCAGCGGCTTCCGTTCCGTGGGCTTCGGGCGCCTGGCCTTTCGCTGCCTGGGCTTCGTGTCCTGGCGCGGGCGCCTCGTGCTTTTCGGCGGCGGGAGCCTCATGGGTTCCGTGTTCCTGGGCCGCGAGCCCCAGAGGACTGAGGGCCAGGGCGGCGGCGAGAGAGAGTCGGGTCAGCATCATCATGCTCAGGCCTGCTTCAGAAGGGTCTGGGCCATGGACTCGGACAGGGCGTCCACCTGGGTCAGCAGGTTCTGCTTGGCCGCCGCCTGCTGAGCCTTGAGGGCTTCCACTGCGGCCTGGCGCTCAGCCTGGGCCTTGGTGCGGGCCTCGTCCAGCATCGCCTGCTTTTCCTTGCCCGCGGCGTCGGACAACGCCTTGCGATGGGCGAAGGCCTGGGCGCGAAGATCCTTGAGACGGCCCTGATAGTCCTTCTGGCGAACGTCCAGCAACGCCGCCGCCTGGGCCTTGGCATCGCCCCCGGCATTCAGATCGCGGTCGCGATCCGCCATGACCTTCGTGATGGGCTTGAAGAACACCACCCGGAGGTAGAAATAGAGCACCACGAGCAGCACGATCACGAACAGGAGGGCCGGCAGATCCGGGCGCATGGGATCCGGCATCTGGGCCAGGATGCGCGCGACGGGGCCGTCCCCTTCCGGTGATCGGAGCGTCAGATTCGCAAGTTCCAGCAACGCCACAGGCCACCCTCCAGAAACGTCCCTAGGCCACGGCCGAATGAAAATCGGCCAGGGTCACACCGACACCAGCGAAAGGTCCGTGGGAACCCCTGGCACGGAAGTCTGAAAACCTTACCAGATCTGGCTGAAACCATCAACGCCGAGCTTTGGCCTTGACCCTTCCCGCCTCCCGTGTGAGGATCGTGGTTCGGCGATTCGGGCGATTAGCTCAGTCGGTAGAGCAGCTGCCTTACACGCAGCATGTCGGCGGTTCGAGCCCGTCATCGCCCACCAGTCCGCCTGGTGAAAAACAAGGGGTTGTAGCTCAGTCGGTTAGAGTGCCAGCCTGTCACGCTGGAAGTCGCGGGTTCGAGCCCCGTCAGCCCCGCCAACAAAACGGCTCCCAAGCGGGGGCCGTTTTGTTGGCGGAATAAAAGAGG